>Ga0206863_1087_pt1 | contig 32498 bp, 26 predicted proteins | sample Alteio_BWOrgCont_41_FD_152634 | JGI IMG/M metagenome (GOLD analysis project Ga0206863, IMG submission 152634) | Enriched cells from forest soil in Barre Woods Harvard Forest LTER site, Petersham, Massachusetts, United States -... | ecosystem: Environmental > Terrestrial > Soil > Temperate forest >...
ATCAATCGTTTGGGTCGCCTTCTTTATTTCTGAAATGACGGCTTGCTGGCAGCCCCCGTTAGGTGAAAAATAAACCTTTATACCTTGCGCCCAACAAGGAAAAATCATCAGATAAAACATAAATAATAGAAGCATTTTTTTCATCAAAAATGATTATACCAAGTATTGATATTTAATCAATATAATATTGTTTAATAATCATAACAAGTAAATAAAATTTTCCTTTTCAAAATGCGGAATTAAGGTTAAAGTTACTCTATGAAAAAAATCAATAAAAACAAACGGGTTCTTTTTTTGGCATCCTTTGAAGACGCATCCATCCTGCGCAAATTCACCATTCTTTTTCTGATCACCTCGATTATCCCCATGACGCTTCTTTATTATATCTACCTTCAAACCACTCAACATGGTCACATTAATATCTCTACCATCAACTATACCTATGTCATGATCCTAATGGTTTTAGGTGTTTTTATTGGATTTATTAGTATTCGCTCTTTGCTTGTTAAAGTCATTGATATCTCCAAGCAAAACAGCAAAGCCCTGGAAGGTTTATTAAGCCCTGAGACTGTTGAAGAACTCAATCAAGGAGAAAACGAAATCGTTGTTTTAAGCCGTTCTTTTTCTGCCGTGACCCAACGGTTGGAAGAAAATGTCCGAAGCCTTGAGCTAGCTAAAAAAACACTGCATACAGTCATGTCCAAGGTTGGCCATGGTATTTCCAACATGGAAAACATCGATACCTTCCTTGAATTGATCCTGGAAACACTCACCAATGCTTTATCTGGCCAAGTTGGCACCTTATTGCTATTAAATGACAAAAAAACAGAATTAATCGTCAGCAACGTATTTGGCGCTAATTACGATCCTAAAAAAAAGTTACATATCAAACTATTTGACGGCTCACCTTTAGCCAAGGTTTTATCAGAGAAACATCCATCGAGCGTATCTGGTGTTTTTCTGCAGAACGACAATAATCCATTATTTAAAGAATTTTTCGGTGAGACCTTGCTTTGCGCGCCCTTAGTTTACCACGAACGTGTCAGCGGTATTATGACTGTCAGCAAACCCGATGGACAAAAGGAAAACTTTTCAGAAGAAGACCTGGAATTAGTTTTCAATCTCGCCTCCCAAACAGCCATTGCCATTGAAAATTCCAAACTTAACCATGATATTGAAAAAACCTATTTTGAAACTATCTCTGCGCTGGCCCTCGCCGTTGATGCCAAGGACCAATATTCACGCGGGCATCTTGACCGCGTGGCCAATCATGCATTAATGATCGGCAAAAGCTTGGGACTTGACGACGAAGATCTCAATACTTTAAGGGATGCCGCACGCCTGCACGATCTGGGAAAAATAGGCATACCTGATCAGGTCTTGAAAAAAGACAGCGGCTTGAGCGATGAAGAATGGGTCATTATGCGCCGTCATCCGGAAATTGGAGAATGCATTATCAGGCCGGTACGCTCGCTACAGCATTTGTGTGATATTATACGCCACCACCATGAAAAACTTGATGGCTCAGGTTATCCGGATGGGCTTAAAGGAGATGAAATATCTCCTCTCGTACGTATCTTAAGTGTGGCGGATGTTTATGATGCCTTGACCACTGAGCGTCCCTACCGTCCCAAAAAATCAAAGCAAGAAGCCATCAAGATCCTACATTCCATGCAAAATCATCTCGACCAAGATATTGTTAATATATTTATAGAAGGCTTAGAGGCTGAAGAAGAACTTACTTAAATTTTAAGGTTGCCACCGCATCATCCATCACTGAACGCAGCTTATCGTCCCCACTTCCATACGTAATTGTAACGGCATAGTCTTTATTAAAAAAAGAAATATACGTTACATTAATAGGACTTTGGGGGGCTGGTTTAAAATCCAATTGGGTGGCATATATGCCATCTAATTTTATCTCTTTATTATCAATCAAAACACCGTTATGCGCTTCGATCCCTTCCTTGATCATCTTGTCATTACTCGCCCTCAGGGTCTTTTTGATGTCTGCTGGGGTAAGCTTGACGCTAGGCATTAATTGAATATCCATGGCAACTGTTGTGCCATCAGGATAGGCAATAACAATTTCTTCTGGATATTCCACCCAATGCCATTGCTCCGGGACATCCATGCTAAATAATCCATTTCTTTGGGTATGTTCTAAAGCAAAAACCGGCTTAAGTCCGCTTGCCAAGAATATTAGATTAATGATGCAAATAATTAGAATTTTGATTTTCATTTTATATATCCTTATTTTTTATGGGAAACTTCCTGGCAAGCCGCAGGATCTCCCTTTTTTTGTCCGAATAATTTACTCGCTTCTTTAAACTCTTTCTTAAATCCCCATTTTCTAATCAAAGCATTGGCTGCCCTTTCGGCATCACAGTTCACATTACCCTTTCTAATAGAATCCAGCACACGATGCGCTATTTCATGGGCAACAACACCCTCGATTGGGCCTGGAGTCTTGGCTAACCCTAAGCTCATGCCGAGTTTTATTAAAGTAAAGCCCTCTTTACAGCAAGGCGAGTCACCCGCGTTGACAATAAACTCCGAGGAACTGGCAAAACGGGCTGTTCCTTCAGTATAGAATTCCGTAAAAAGAATAGGCCTCTGACGATTGGTAACATTAAGAAAGTCTTTATAGGGCATCCGTCGTAAAACATCTTTAATAGCCTGATAAATTAACGAAGGATCTTGATAAAAACAAAACTCATCTAAATATTCTTTAATGACCTCAGCACGGTCATTGAGCTTCCATTGAATTAATTTATCATTCTCAAAATAAAAAGTGACCACTTCATGAAAGGGGTCATTTAATGGCTCATTATACGTTAACCAATCATTCACGCCTGTATGCCTAAAATCACGCCATTGATTTTGAGGATAAATTTTAAGAAAATCATTCTCTGGCATACCAACAAAAACACCGTGGATACCAACTTCATCTTTGGCAGAAGCCAGCGCAAAGGAACTGGACAATAGGAGCATTCCAACAAATAACAAGTAATTATTGCGCAATTTCAATTGTCCTATTCAAGTCTCTCTCCATTTTTCTCAAAGCTTGGGCAATTAACGGATAGGTCGGCTTGATCTCGAAGGCCGCTGCTTTTAAAAGTTTTATCTGAAGCTGTATTTGTATTTTTTCTTTATCCGTGACGGGAGCTGGAAGAACATCCTTATTAGCATTTTTATACTCCCAATCCTTTTCCATCTCATCGGCAAATTGGGTCAAACTTTTTGAAAGACCAGGATTACTGTCCTCAAGAGCTGCTGCCGAATCATTTAAAAGGATGATCTGATCTTGCTCATCGCTTTCTTTAGCTTGCGACACGCCAGGATTAAAAATAATAGCAAAGACAAGAGCAAACGTCAGCAATGTTTTTTTCAAAAGATCCATCACATTATACAATCTGACAAGGGATAACAGCGTCTTCATCATAATAATAAACCGCGCACATGCGATGATACCCATCCGCGATAACGACTCGCCCATTTTGACTGTCCCTGACTAAAAGAATGGGAGACAGTTTCTCTTTTGACAATATTTTCTTCTTATCATTAAATACATGGGAATTAACAATGCCTAATAAAGGTAAGGCTGAAGCCCGAAAAATATCCTTGGCCTTAAACTCTCGTACCGGGGCACGTTTTAATTTATTGACTATCACGGCAGTTGATTTCTTATCGTGCAATAAACCAAGATAGGACATGGCTGCTGCATAGTCTTGGGTCTCTGGCTTACTCAACCACGTTATCGGAATTTTTCTAATCATATTCATGAAGCATCTGAATCAGATTGCACAGGAGCAATGACCTGATACCCTTGGGCTACCTGAACATAAAAAACACCTTTATACCGGTAAAAAACCTGACCATTAGCCTCAATTTGATGGGCCTGGGCAACAAAGAGATTGACAACTATTCCGATGGGTGGCTCAACAGCGACATACTGACCTCCATCATCTTGTACATAAAATGTCCCCTGATCATAAAAATATGTTTGCCCATTATACAAAACGGCAACAACGTCCGCAGAAAGTTCCACTGTTGAAGCGATATTAACATAGGGATAAAAATGGTACTGATTATCATAAAAATTATAACGCGGCTGCCAATGATTATGGTGCTGACGATTAAACAGCCGATTATTTTGAACGGGTACCGCTTCAGGGGTGGCATAAACATATGGTTGCTGTTCCCGATGAAAAGACTGAGACACATGATTCTGTACTGTTGGCTGTTGCCTATCTACAAATTGCTGTGGAGCTTGCCTGCGGACTTGGGTCTGCGGTCTGCTTTGGACCTGTGGCCTAGCTTGACTGTTGCGGGCAAGCGGAGCAGGTCGCGGGGCAGAAGCTTGCCTGGCTGCAGGTGCATGCTGCCCTTTATCCTCAGGACCTTTTGTCTGAGCGGTAAAAACCATGACGGCACAAATAACAAATAAAATACTTTTTACCTTCTTAAGCATCCTTTATTCCTCCATACTAATTAAAGAATCACTGCAATGAATAAAGAAACCCCGACTGATTAAAAACAGCAACAGGTAAATATTCTTTTAATTTTTGACGGATAAGCCTATTTAATTCAGATGTACTGCCAGGGGCACCTTGACTGCCGCCAAATTGAAGATACGCCATATTAAGACATATCATGCTGTACAACCATTCCTTCTTTTTAGGATCTTGAACATTAACTTCCCTGACGATATCCGCGTAGGCCTTAGCCATGGCTTCTCTCATTTGTAAACTGATCTGCGGGTGGCGTGTTTTTTCTAATTCATGGACAGTCGCCCATAACGATTTTTTATCAACACCTTGTAAAAGTTCTTCTACCACCCTGACGCGTTCAATTTCCTGCGGCGTCAAATGCTTCAAGGTAGGACTGACTTGCGCATACGCAGAGGCGGTCAAGAATGTAAAAATGATCAAAAAATAAAATCGACTTTTCAATAGCATCAAACGACCAACCCTTTCTAAACCAACTTAAATATTCATTTATTATATTGTACTTTTCATTAATTGAAATAGTTATTGTTACATCCTATAATAGCGTTCCTATGAAATTGAATATCCTACGATCTGTTTTCGGCTATGATTCTTTTAGGCCCTTGCAAGAAACCTGTATCCAATCTGTCCTGGATAAAAAAGACACCTTGCTTATCATGCCCACCGGCGGCGGAAAATCTATTTGTTATCAAATCCCGGCGCTGATGCTTCCGGGCTTAACAGTGGTCATTTCCCCTTTGATCTCCCTGATGAAAGACCAGACGAGCCAGCTCAAAAGTTTGGGCGTTGAGGCTGAAGTTTTAAACAGTTCCCTGACCTGGGATGAGTATGTCATCAACAAGGCCAAGGTCGCTTCAGGAAAAACCAAGCTTCTTTTTTTATCGCCTGAAACATTGTTTAAAGAAGAAACCCTCGATATGCTCAATGCCTGCCGTGTGGATTGCATCACCATTGATGAGGCGCATTGCATTTCCGAATGGGGTCATGATTTTCGTCCTGAATACCGCAGGATCAAGGATTTACGACAACTGTTTCCTAACGCTGTTTTCTTGGCTGTAACGGCCACCGCGACCCTGCGCGTACGTCAAGATATCATGACTAATTTGGCTTTAAGAAATCCGCGTGAGTTGATTGCCAGCTTTAACCGTGATAACTTATTCTATGAAGTTATCCCCAAAGGACGCCCTACGGACCAAACGATCGATTATATTAATAAATTCAAAAACCAAAGCGGAATCATTTATTGCTTTTCACGCAAGCAGGTTGATACCTTAGCTAATGATCTCAATTACTTCGGCTTTAAAGCCCTGCCCTACCATGCAGGCCTGCCTGATGATGTCCGTCATAAAAACCAGGAATTATTTATCCGGGATGATGTGCCCATCATGGTGGCTACCATTGCCTTTGGCATGGGGATCAATAAACCTAATGTGCGTTTTGTCATCCATTATGATCTTCCTAAAAATATCGAATCTTACTATCAGGAAACCGGACGTGCTGGCCGCGATGGCCTGCCTTCGCAATGCCTCTTGCTATTTAGTACCGGGGATGCGACCAAAATTAAATATTTTATTGATCAGAAAGAAGACGCAACCCAAAAACGGGTCGCGCAAAACCATTTAAATACCATCATTGCCTACGCCCAAACCCGCCAATGCCGGCGCATACCGTTGATCACTTATTTTGGAGAGAATTATGGAGTAGAAAACTGCGGCTTATGTGACAATTGCGTTAAACCCCCAGAAGCAACGGTGAATTTGACCATACAGGCCATCAAATTCATGCAATGCGTCTCAGAAACGGAAGAACGTTTTGGGGCATCACACATTATTAATGTCCTGCGCGGTTCTGAAGCGGAAAAAATATTAAACTATAATCATCATCACTGTAAGACCTTTGGAGCAGGACGCGACTGGTCCATCAAGCAGTGGCAGCATTTTGTAGGGCAATTGCTTTCCCAAAATCTTCTTAATAAAAATGATGATTACGGGGTCTTAAGCCTTTCGCAAGGTTCTTATGAACTCTTAAGTGGCAAGCGCCATTTTCAAGGTTACCTGCCTCAAGAAGATATAGCACCTGCCAAAACTATCAGGACCAAACAAAGTGAGGCTTACGATACGACTTTGTTTGAAAAATTACGCTCTAAACGCAAAGAACTCGCTGATAAAAATGGCGTCCCACCGTACATCATTTTTTCTGATAAATCCTTAATAGATATGTGCTATCGCAAGCCCCGGACAAAAGCAGAATTCTCAGAAGTATTTGGTGTGGGAGAACAAAAACTCGAGAAATTCAGCGCTGTATTTATCCGCGTCATTAATAGTTAAGAGTTTTTTCAAACAGGACTTGATTATCTCAATTCTGTGATATAATTCTAGGTAATGTACAATGACTTCTACAAGTTTAAAGAAGCCCCCTTTAACATAACCTCTGACCCTGATTTCTTTTTTTCCTCATCACGCCATGAAGAAGCCTTTAGCCATCTGCTTTACGGCATCTCCTTGCGTAAGGGAATTATTGTCATCACCGGTGAAATTGGTACCGGCAAAACCACCCTTTGCCGCACCTTGCTTAACCGTTTGGATAAGACAGTTAAAACGGCCCTCATTCTAAATCCCAATTTCTCGGATTTGCAATTGCTGCAGATGATCATCAACGATTTAGGCATTCGCTATACTAAAAAAACAAAACTTGATCTGGTCGGTGCCATCACTTTATTTTTGACGGAAGAATCCGCCAAAGGGCACAACGTAGCTGTCATTATCGACGAATGCCAAAATCTCAACATTCGCCAGCTGGAGCAAATCCGGCTTTTATCCAATCTTGAAACCGAAAAAGAAAAACTGCTGCAGATCATTTTAGTCGGCCAGCCGGAGTTGACTGAAAAACTTAAGAACCCTGCCCTGCGCCAACTGACCCAGCGGGTGACCGTGCGTTATCACATTCTCCCTTTACAAAAAAATGAGATCGGGGATTATATCAATCACCGCCTGAAAGTGGCTGGTGCCAGCCCCAAACTTCAATTTACACAAGAAGCTATAGACGCCATTTATACCATTTCACAAGGCACCCCCAGGATCATCAATATCCTCTGTGACCGTGCCCTGTTAGCTGGATTCTCACGGGAAATGTTTGCGATTGACCATTCCCTGATCCAGGAAAGCGCCAAGGAGACGCAATATACCTATGAGTATCATTCATGACGCGCTAAAAAAAACCCAACAAGGATTAGCCTCTCAAAACTCTTCTGAGCGCCTTTACGAGGACCCTCCTGAAGTTTTACAATCTGCCGGTCAAGAAAAAAGCAAAAGTGAAACAATCGCTCTTCAAAATAATTTCAGTCCGCTATTCGCTATTATCTGTTCTCTCGCCATTACCATTGCGTCTGCCTGGTATATTATTCAATATTTCCATAACCAATTACCTGATTTTAAAATAGTTGACCGTAAACCATTTTATCAATTGATCAATACTATACGCATGCCCAGCCTTACAGCACAGGCACCTGAGAATGTTGACCCATTAAACATCCAGGGGGTCATGTCCAATACATCAGGTAATTTAGTTTTGATTAATGGCCAGGTTTATCAGACAGGCGACACGGTGGACGGTGCTAAAATCACTAAAATCAATTTAGACTCGATCATTGTGATGACGAATGGCACAGAAAAAACAATCCACGTAAAAAATTAGAACCTTTGCGTTCTTAGTTCTTGCAAGACAATCTGTCGATCAATTAAAGCCTTCACCTCATTAGGGTCTTTCTGTAAAGCCCGGTTGAAATCTTCCAAAGCGCGTTTATCTTCTCCCAACATATAAAACGCCACTCCCCGGTCCACATAGATATGTACAAAATCTGGTTTAAGTTCAATAACCTGGGTCAAGGCCTCGACCTCTAGATGCCATTGCCGAAGCTGAAAAAACGCATGACCTTTGTTTTGATACGCACCAGCATTTTGAGGATCTATCTTAAGAAGAACATCGATATCTTTTAACGCTAGGCGAGGCTGATGGATCGTCAAATAATAATCTGAACGATTAAGGTATCCATCAGCAAATCCAGGGTACTGGGATATGAAATTAGTCCATAGCGTCCCGCTATCCCGCCATACCCCTATCTGCTGACTGCTTAAAAAAATGATAAAGATAAACCAAAAAAGTCCTAATGAACCAACCCATTTCTTCAACGGGAAACTCTCCCACATACCAACGAGTATTAACAAAAATCCCACGGATGGAAGATATAAATACCTGTCATAAATAATAGATTCACTGACCCCGTGTATATGCAGGAAGGGTAGAATCGTCAATAAAAACCACCATAATCCCAGAAAACAAATCCGCCCTCCAGGCTTTTGGCGAAAAGCAGTAAAAAAAAGAAACACCGCCCCGCCCATGACCGTAAATAATAAAAACGCCTGTTGAGTATAATAAGTTGTTGGATACAAACAAGAAAGCGGATGGGGAATAAAGAATTTCTGTGCATATATCCAAAGCGCTTCGCATGAAAGATTGATCCGATGAAACAAGGAAAAATGTTGTGTCAAAAAAGTGGGGACAAAATCAGCAGTGACATGATGAGCTGCTTTAAAGGTAAGCCATCCAAAATAAAAAGACATCAAAAAGAATGGTATTTTACGAAGCACTTGGTCTCGATCGATTCTTCCCTGCAAATAATAATCAACCGCCAATAAAACAAAAGGCAAGGACATGGTCAGTCCACTGTAAAATAAAAGCGCTAAAGAAAAACTAATGACTACCAGGATTTCAAACCTAAACTTCTGTACAGGAACCCGGCTACTCCATACATATAAAATAACAGCGCTTAAAAAGAAAAAGGTGCCGATTAAATAAGTTTGGGCAGTGGCCAAGGCAACAGGTTCAACATGAAGCGGGTGTAAGCCAAACAATAACGCTGCCATCAGCGCAGCACCTGCTCTTTCGGTAAGCAAGTAAATTAAGATAAAAACCGCCCCAACATCAAGGCAATGCAAAAGAACACTGACGCCATGATACCCCAAGGGATTCGTGCCAAAAAAGTGATACTCTGCAGTATAAAATATCATCGAAAACGGGATGAATCTCTCAAACTGGCCAGTCCACATCGTTACCAAAATTGTTTGGATACCATGCCAAGAGAAATCCTTGATCAATGGATTATCCAAAAGAACACTAGGGACATCCCAGTTTGTAAAACCATTAAAGAGTGCTGGTAAAAAGAAAAGAAAAACAACTGCGGGGACTACGCTGGCATAAACAAAAACTTTTTTATTCAAAACCTCTCTCCCATTGAGGCTCTCACCCAATCATCATTTTAAAACACCTCTCATTGATGAACGGTTTATTATATTAGAGAAAAACTAAAATATCAGCTAATTATTAGGAAACAAACAGAGGCTCATCTTTTTTTATTTTCAAGGATCCCAAGTTCTTGAGCGATCTGACCACTTAATGACGCGCAAGCTATACTTAGCGTCTTGGCTAAGCCTAAGTAACTCTTCGGGTTGATAGCTGTATGAAACTCTGATCTTTTGATAATCAGTGTTTTTGAATTTTGCACATCAATAATCATCCATTGCACGGTAAATACCATGCCCTTATCAAGATCACTATCTAATTGGACAACTTCCTCAACAACTTCATATTTAACTGACAATGATGAGCCCCAAGGATACAATATCAATTTTGCCCCCGGAAGCATCATTGTAAGGTCTTCTCTGATTAAACGCGCAAGCCCCAGGTCAAGGGATTCCCCCCAGCGGTCAAATTGGGCAAATTGAAGCATTTTGTCCGGGCTTTGTGTCACCATTTGCGGCCTGTATTGATATTCAGGAATCTTCACTGGCCCGATACCAATAATCACACCTGGGGTAATATTTATTTTTTTACTTACTTGAGTTTCATCGACAGGTGAAAGCGCATAAAACCGCGGTGTTGGACTTGTAGGTATAGATAAGCATCCGCTTAAAAGCACGGTGAGGCACACCGCACATAAAGCCACACATTTTTTAATCGTCATTTGTTTCATTTTATTCTCCTGCCTTTCCTTTTAATAAACTTTCCGGATGCTCTTCAAGATATTCAGTAAGTAAACTCAATGAATGCATGGCCTGCTGTGTCTCCTGAAGGGTACTCTGCATATCGTTGAGACTTCTAGGTATTTCGTTGGAATTGACTATTTTATTAATTCCCTGGGCGGTCGATTCCAAATTTTTAGCAATTTCTTTAATCGGCAATGCATTCATAATTTCAGAAATATCCGGAGAGGTTGGAAGTGTTGGTAATTCTGGATATTCTTTAAGGATGCCGCGAAGTTTTGCTGGCTTGTCCGGATAAAAATCAAATGAAATCATCAGCTGGCCTGTTAAAAAATTCTGCACCTCAAGCTTCCCCCTTAACCCCAATGCAATCATCTTCTTATCCCCATCTAATTCCCCAAAACTGGGACCACCCTTTATACGGCCCTGTTCAATCTCAACAATAACCGGCAACATAATAGTCCCTGCTTTTGCGTCATAAATCAGGCTGATGTCTTTGACAGTGCCAATACTGACACCCCGAAACATAACAGGGGCGCCTACGGAAAGGCCTTTAACAGAACCATCAAAATACAAAACAAATTTACTTGTCCGTTTAAAAAGATCTCCTGAACCAAAAATCACTATTCCCGCCGTTAACAATACCAAGGCAAAGATAACAAATACCCCAATCACTGTTTTATTAACTTTTTTGCTCATCTTTTATGCTTCCTCTCGTTAAAAATTCAATAACCCTGGAATCCTTAGAATTAGCTAACAAGGCCTTGGGGTCACCGGTCGCGATCATGGTTTTACTTTTCTCATCAAGAAACACAGAATTATTCCCTATGGCAAAAATACTGGCAAGCTCATGGGTTACAATAACGATGGTAGCCCCCAAACCATCCCGTAATTCAAGGATCAAATCATCAAGCATTCGTGAGTTGATGGGGTCAAGCCCTGCTGAGGGCTCATCAAAGAAAATAATTTCCGGATCAAGCGCAATAGCCCGTGCAAGGCTTACCCTTTTACACATCCCCCCGCTCATCCCTGAGGGGTAAGAATCCTCATACCCTTCTAAACCTACCAACGAAAGCTTTAACGCTACAATTTCCTGTATCTGTTGCCTGGATAATTTTGTATAAAGCTGTAAAGGGAGCGCCACATTCTCCCCAACCGTCAATGAACTCCATAAAGCGCCGCTTTGATACAAAACCCCAAAACCCCGCATAATCTTCTGTTGCCCCTTTTTTTCTTCATCCCAATAACTCTTAGCATAAAACAAAACCTTACCTTTAACTGGCTCTTTAAGACCAATCATGCTCTTGAGCAAGGTGCTTTTTCCGCATCCGCTCACTCCCATGACAATAAAAATATCACCTTTGTTCACGCTAAAGTTGAGATTTTGCATGACAATGTCATCGTCGTATCCTATGTCAAGTCCTTGCACTTCTATAACCGGCTGCATCGTTGAATCCATAAGCTTATACTCCCAACATCTGGCAAATAAAGGTGATGATGGCCGTGGCAATGACAATACCGGTGATGGCCGTAACAACAGCCGAAGTAGCGGCCTTTCCAACACCAGCTGCATCCCGTTCACATTCCATGCCACGCAAACACCCAGAGATTGCAATAATCACACCAAAAACAAAACTGTGTATAAGCCCTATCCACAAGTAACTCATTTTTATAGCCTGCTGAGTATCGTTTAAATATTCAATCGGATTAAGATGAAACATGACCGTACTGATAAGAAAACCTCCTAAGACACCCATGAAATCGGCATATATAGTCAGGATAGGCATCATCAGTATTAATGAAAGAACACGCGGGACAACTAAAAATTCAACAGGAGAAACGCCTAATGTTTTAAGCGCGTCAATTTCCTCATTTGTCTGCATCATCCCGAGTTCTGCTGCGAAAGACGCACCAATACGTCCGGACACAATAATACCTGTCATCACCGCTGACAATACACGCACCATGGCAATCCCGACTATGTCAGAAATATAAATTTGGGCCCCAAACATTTTAAGCTGTATGGAAGCCACAAAGGCCAGGATCATGCCTACCAATAAACTTATCAGAGAAACAAGCAGCAAGGTATCAACCCCGCTTCTCCTGATGAGTAACATAAAATCATCCCAGCGAAAATATACCTTCCCCGTAATCAGACGGCCAAAAGAAACTGCGATATCCCCTAGAAAACCAAGACCTGAATAAAAATTTTCACTGATTTGTAAAGCTTTTGTCCCCACGTATTCTAAAAATGATTCACGTTCCTTCGGAGGCGAAATATGTTTTTCATGGACCTTTAACGCAAGCATTAAAAGTTTTTGTGCTTCCTGCGGCAATCCATCACGGGCGATTTGAATGTTCTTACGCTCACACTCCTTGATCAACTTAAGCAAAAAAGCTATAAGCCCGCAGTCCCACCTTAAGTCTTGTGCGACACCAAAATTTATCTGAACGATATCAGGATGGGTGGTGAGTTGCGAAGTAACTAGACTTTCCGAAAGAAGACCTGCGGATATATGCCAATCCCCGCTTAGTTTAATAAGAAGTGTTGCGGGGGTAGAATAATCAAAAACAAGTTTTTCAGATATCATACATATAAATATTTATCGATAAATTTAAAAGCCAATCGTGAGCTTCATCGTCACCTGATTAGCCGTATAACCGTCATCTCTTATAAAATAATCGTACCCCGCTTCAATCGACCATGTTTTCTTACTGCATACACACGAAAGAAGTGTGATAGCAGCACCCACATTATATGTATCAGGAGACGTCTTAAGTCCTGTCGTATAAAACGAAGGTGATCCTGGGGCCGTAAAATTTGCAGTCTGTCCCTGCGTTGGATTAAGGAAATCATAAAGCCACTTGAAATGGAGATCAGGAATAAGTGTCCAGTTATGATAACCGAAGCCACGCTCCACCTTCGCTCCCAGGCCAGACTCGAGAAAATCATAGCCCTGTGGCTTTGCATGCAAATCGATGTCACCAGCACCTGTTTCCGTATAGCTATCTAAATTCACACGGCTATATTGAAGTGAGGCAAGCGGCGTGATCACAAATTGTTGAGGTACCGCAATGTGATACCCGGAATTCAAATAAGTAGTGTAGTCTTGCCCGTCGTACTCGGATTTCGCTGTTAGATCTACACCAGGGAACACAATATTCCGCATGCCTGAATACTGATTAATACCGACTGACTCACTACCATTGATGTACCAGGGACCTTGTTCATGACCGATATAGACCGTTGGTTGGTAAGAATCAAACTCCGTGTTGGTATTATAGGTGTTGCCATCGATGGTAGTATGTGCGTACCCAAAACCTAATCCCGCGCGTGTGTCCGGCCCCAGTGGTGTGTCGTAAGCGATCATCGTACCAAATATACTTGAAGAATATCCCGAGAATGCGCCTTGATCTTGCTGGTTACCAAAATATCCAAACCCTTTTGCCCACCAACCACCATGCGGATCATTTTCCTGACAGTTCGAGGTATCATCATACGGCCGGCTAAACTGGCTGCACATATCCAGACGGGACAACCAAAGATTCTCAAATTCACGGGCGCCTTGAAATGTTACCAAGGGTGCCGCCAAACTCGTCGCCGATGGATTAAGCTGGGCGACCGCGTTAATAACCGCTGCCGGGTCTGTAAGTGCATTGATTGCCGTTAAAACACTGGTAAGTCCTGCTGTTAGAGAAATGCCTAATAAGACTGGTACTACCGGATTGGATGCTACCTGTAATGGGACGCTATCCGTTTTTATTTCTGCCTGACCATTGGGACCATTGACAATAGAGAACTTATAAAGTGGATTGGTAGGATCTGTAACCGTGGCAAGAGCACCCGTACCGCTTCCTTGGACAACAGTGAACTCGTTTCCAGGTACAATTAATGAGGTAGTTGGAATATTTACATCGATGGCAAGTCCTGTTCCAAGCCCTGAAGCTCCTCCAACCACTATCACGTGGCCATAAATTGATGAACTATACAAGGTCGTATCAATGACCCCGTTAGTACCGATCGTCAAGGCACCGTTAATATTTAATGTATTTGTCCCGAGAGAAAATTTATACGTATCTACCGCACCAACGATTGTTGCACTCACTCCGGAAGAATTAGTCCCACCAACAACACTGATGTCCTTAAGACCACTGGCACCACCGACAGCACCAGTCAGTTGACTATTACTAGCAAGATCTAAGGTGCCTGTACCAGCCGTATTCGTAAAGAGAGCGCCTGTGACTGTTGTATTTGCAGAAAGAGAAATCGTACCGTCACCGGTAAAAGTTGTCCCCGCTGACACGGTGTTCGCGGTCCCGCTTTCGAAATTCACTGTACCGGTTCCGACATTCATCGCGGTTGTATTGACCGCCCCTAGAAAAGTATCCGTATTGGTACCGGCACCAGCGGTGATGTTGAGAAACCTTTGAGCTCCTCCTATATATCCATACACCGTCGATGTGCCATTGAAAACAATATTAGACTCACTAGCAACATCAGTGGTGATCGCAGGAAGCAAAGAATTAATCGCGACACCAGAGCTTAATTCATTTTCGGTAAAAATATCCTGTGTCCCAACATTCAAGGTCCCGCCACTACCTTGACTGACCATCTCAACACCACCCGTCACACCCGTTCCACTGCCAGGTGCGCTTGCATTGGTTCCGCTCAAATTAATGGGTGTACTGCCGGTGATTGTTTGCCCATCAAAAGCAAAACCCGGTGAGCACCAAACCATAATAAAAATAACGATAAACAAAGAATAAAATATTCGTTTCATAAAAGAAACTCCTTTGGGTGTTGGTTTTAGGTATGATATTAGGTGGGCAAAACAGAATCAATTGTACCTAGGTATAACACAACTAAAGGAGGGTTTCGTTGAGTAGTCGTGCGGTTTCATCAACGCTCGCCTTCCCTAAAAGCTCGGCTGCGAACGCTTCTGCTCTCCTGGCATCGATGGCCATGATACGCTGCTGGATTTGAGGTAAATAACGGGCATCCAAACTGAACTTGTGAATACCAATGCCGATCAAAAATGAAATATACCTCGGGTCGTGGGCCATATCTCCACATACCGAAATATCCCGTTGGTGACGATGGGCAGCCTCGGCCACCCGTTTCATACTGCGCAAAACCGCAGGATGATGTGGAAAATAACAATCCGCAACCTTTTCATTCGTACGGTCCACGGCAAGCATGTACTGGATCAAGTCATTGGTGCCAATGGAAAAAAAATCGGCCTGCTGGGCTAGTTCATCAATGACCTCCAGTATCGATGGGATCTCAATCATAGCACCGATAGAAGGCCTACCTTGATGCGGCTTCCCCTCAGCCTTAAGTGCACCCGCGCTCTCCATGACCAAATTTCGCGCGACCACAAACTCTTCGACTGACGAGATCATCGGAAACATGATACGAACGTCAGTATCAAAACTTGCCCGCAAGATCGCCCGTATTTGACAAACAAAAATATCCAGGTGCTTAAGCGAGAACCTAATTGAACGCAAGCCCAAAAAGGGATTCGCCTCCTTACCGTTATCGTAATACGAAAGCATCTTATCACCGCCAATATCAAGCGTGCGGAAAGTAATTTCACGGCCTTTCATGTCTTCGACCAGGCGTCTATAAATGATGCACTGCTCCTCTTCGGATGGAAAATCACCGCGGAGCAAAAAAGGGAATTCGGTACGGTAAAGTCCTACACCCTCTGCTTTAAAAGCCTTGGCAACGGCGAGGTCTGCCAAAATGTTGATGTTTGCAAGCAAGACTACCCTTGTACCATCATTCATGCAGGTTTCCGCCAAAAGGCCCTCTTGGATACGATTGTCATCAGCGTGAACTGCCTGCTTTTCCTGGAAAGCACGGATGACATCCTCAGATGGCTCGATGGAAATATTTCCCATGGCACCGTCAAGCAGGATACTCGATCCATCCTGCAGGGTCAAAAGTCGCGGCTCGTCAACGATTACCAGTGGAATATTAAGCGACCGCGCCAGAATCGCTACGTGGGATGTGATACCACCAGACAAAAGTACAATGCCAGCCACATTCTGCAGGCTAAGTTTCAAAACATCCGATGGTAAAAGTTCATGTACAATAACCACTTTCGCGGCATATTGATGGTGGCTATCCATACGCCCGAACATATTCGTCAGGATTCGACGCCCAACATCAATAACGTCGTATCGTTTTTCCCGTACATATTCATTCGTCATCTGGTCAAAACGTGCCACATACTGCAAGACAACAGCACGAACAGCATCCTGTGGAGGAATACCGTTGGCCATCATTGCCTCCATGGCCCCTATCATCGATTGATCCTTGAGCATCATGATCTGTGCAGAAAAAATAAGCGCTACGACATCGAGCAATTTTTTCTCAATTACCTTTTGCATGGCGTAAAGTTCTTGCTCAGTCAATATGATCGCCCGGTGGAAATCATCAACCGTCAAATCATTTTCTCCATCCAGGACCTTGAAATCTCCTAGTAAAAGCGGCGCAAAAACAACTGAATCTCCAAAAGCAAATCCCTCGGCTCCCACACGGCCTTGAATAAATTTAAGCTCTATGGCTTGGGGCTCAACGACCGGATTAACCTTAGGATGATCAAATGAAAACAAGAGCTTGGCCATCTCGATCGTGGATACCAACTGTGCGGTGATAGCACGGAAGGTATTGATATCCTCATCGGAAAAATAGTCTATTTTTACACTCTGAAGCAGTATCGCTCCGATACGATTTTTCCCACGTAAAATCGGGATTGCCAGAGACGAACAAAATCCTGAATTCTTCACGGTATCCCCTTCACGAACAGCCTGCATCTCATTGAAAGCGATCCCCGCGAGCCCTTCACCAAGCTCACTTGGAATATTGCCAGTAGCATCGACACAAAGTCCTTTGCTTGCCTTGAGTGTTAATATTTGGATATCGTCATCAAAGAGGTAAAGAGCGCAGGCATCCGCTCCCATATACGACACGATCATTTCGACGATATTCGAAAGAAGGGTATTAAGATTCGTGGCATTCGTGAAAAGCGCGGTTAGTTCACCGATATCGCTGATAGGTTTGATGTCGTCGCGTTTAATAGGGAATCCTTTGCACCAACAGGAATAGTAAAATAAAAAGTTGCGCCATGATCCGGATTATTCTTTGCATCCAAACAACCACCATGCGCCTCTACTATGGAACGGCTGATAGACAATCCCATACCTAAACCATCAGCTTTGCTGGTAAAAAAATGAGTGAAAATATTCTTTATATTTTCTACTGGAATGCCGCATCCAGAATCCTTTACTTCCACTAAAATGGTATTGACATCTTGGAGAGATGTATTGATCAACAATTCACAAGAATCTTGTGTTTCGTCCATCGCTTCTAAACTATTACTGACAAGATTCAAAAGCACCTGTTGCAGCTGTATGCGATCACCAAAAATAAATGGAAGACCGTTACAGAGGTTAAATTTAACGATCTTTTTCCGTCTTGTAATATGCGTCATAATAAGCGAAACCGTATCTTTAATAAGAGCATTGATATCAAAAAACCCGAATGCAGGCTTGTTCTTCTTTAACATTGAACGTAATTGCCGAATGACCTCAGCAGCCCGTTGATCATCATTAATAATGTACTGCAAAATTTCTTCTAGTTGAGGATCACGACCGGCGTACATACGCTGAGCTGCTTGAGCATAAGAAAGAATGGCTGTCAGAGGCTGGCTGATCTCATGGGCTAAAGACGAAACAAATTCAGCAAGCTTTCCCACCCTCGTGACATGCAAAAGTTCCTCGCGCTGTTCTTCAATCTCTTTATTACGACTATGTATCTGTTTTTCTGCAAATTTTTCACGATCAGACCCTTCTTTCAATTGCCCTTCTTTACTCTCCAGCTCATCCGTTTGCTGACGAAACTGCTCTTCTGCGAGCTTCTCTCTTTCGACTCCTTGCTTTAATTGGCTTTTCCTGATTTTCAACTCATCGGATGCAATCGACATAAGATCTTCCCGGATCTGAACGGCCTGTTCAAGTTCTCCTTGAGTCTTTTTAAGTTTACTCAAGAGTTCTTCTTGCTTCTTTTTCTGCCGGTAGAGCTCGATGAATATGTTCACCTTGCTTTTGACCGCGTGGGTATCAAGCGGCTTAAGAAGAAAATCCACCGCGCCGCTTTCATAACCTTTAAACATAAAACTCTGCTCTTTGGCAGTCGCGGTCACAAATATAATCGGGATGCTTTTAGTCTTTTTCGCTCCTCGCATGAGTTCAGCAAGTTCAAAACCGCTCATGCCGGGCATTTGGACGTCAACGAGCGCTACTGCAAATTCATGGACCATCATAAGCTCCAAGGCCTCAGTCCCTGATTTGGCTTTGAAAATATCGATGCCCTCATGCCTCAGTAACCCTTCTAGGGCAAGAAGATTGTCCTTCAGATCATCGACAAGAAGAATCTTTGAGTTCACCATTGTTCCCTCATTTGAAAAATCCGATCCTTTTTTGCAAAAGGATCGAAGTATTTTGCATATTGTGAGAACTGAATTGTTTCATGCAGGCCCAAACCTAAGAACCCTTGTCCGCAAAGCGACTCGTGAAAAAGCCCAAACACCCTGTCCTGAAGCTCACGATCAAAATAGATCAGAACATTTCGGCACGAAATCAGATGCGTTTCTGAAAACACAGCATCAGTCACGAGACTATGATCCGTAAAAGTAATATTTTTCTTCAAATCGCTATTGAATGTCACTGAACCAGTATCAACCGTATAGTAATCTGATAATGAACGCTTGCCACCGGCCTTTTGGTAGTTATGGGTGAATTGTTGAATGACGTTCAAACTTAAAACGCCTTTTTCAGCTTTTTCAAGTCTTCTTTGATTGATATCAGTGGCGTACAGGGTTGTACGCTCAAGCAAATCTTCTTCTTGAAGCAGAATCGCCAGCGAATAGACTTCTTCTCCGGTACTGCATCCAGCGACCCAAATCTTAAGGGAAGGATATGTTTTAAGATGTGGGAATACCTTTTCACGGAGTGCTAGAAAATAGGTAGGATCACGAAACATCTCGCTTACAGGGATAGTGAGCGATTGAAGCAAATCGTAAAAACACTTTGGATCTTGAAGAACTTTTTCTTGAAGCGCCGTCAGCGAGGGGCACCCCATCAGGTCCATCGCATGGACTAACGCCCGCTTCATCGAAGCGAGCGCATAGTGACGAAAATCGTAACTGTATTTAGTATAAATAGACTCAAATAAAATCTTTGGTTCTATATCAAACTGCGGGATGAAAGTCGGTTTCATGAACCTTAATCCCTTCCCAATTTGGCATCCAAACCCGGATGACCGAGAAGAGCTGATGAAGGTCAATGGGCTTGGCAAGATAATCATTCGCCCCTGCCTCCATGCAAAGCACTTGATCATTCCTCGTAGCTTTAGCTGTCACAGCGATGATGGGCAATTTTGCAAATCGTTTTTGTTTTCTAATCTCCTGTGTGGCTTGAAAGCCATTCATCTCAGGCATCATGATGTCCATAAGAACGAGATCCATCAGGGGATATTCCTCGAGCCTTGTCAACGCTTCCTTTCCGTTGCGTGCAACCACAATATTGGCACCTTTTTCCTCTAAGGCCGCTGTCAGCGCAAAGATATTCCTAACGTCATCATCGACAACAAGAATTTTCCTGCCCTCAAAAATATCTTCACTGCTCCGTAACGTTTTTAACATCTGCTGCCTTTCGGGTGAAAGCTTTGATTCGACGCTGTGAAGAAAAAGGCTGATCTCATAAACAAGCCGCTCCGGAGACTTAGCTCCTTTAATAATGATCGAGCGGGAATACTTACGCAGTTGGTCTTCTTCATCCCTGGAAAGTGAACGTCCGGTATAAACGATGACAGGCGGGAACGACGCCAAATTTTCTTGCTCACTCATTTTCTTTAGGAACTCTTCACCTGACATATCCGGAAGTTTTAGGTCAATGACCATGCAATCATAGACGGTCTTTTTAAGAGCATCAAGCGCCTCTCCGGCCAATGCCACCGCAGTGACTTCAATATCTGGATTAGCGATGAGTTTAACGATGCTTTCTCTTTGAAGCTTGTCATCCTCGATGATCAAAACACGCTTGTTCTTCTGGACAAGCTTGGATTCGAACTTGGCAAAAGCCTGTTTTAACGCTTCACGTTTAGCAGGCTTTAAAATGTATCCAATCGCCCCCATTTGAAAAGCCTTTTCCATATAGTCATGAACAGACGCGATATGAACCGGGATGTGCCGGGTCGCTTGATTTTCTTTAAGCTGATCAAGCACCGTCAATCCCGAATGATCAGGAAGCATCATGTCAAGCATGATCGCATCTGGAATAAGACTTTGGGCCAACTCAAGCCCTTCCTCGGCGTCTTGGGCGACCACGCATTTGTAATGAAGCTCATGGGCAAGCTCATAAAGAATATGGGTAAACTGAGGATCATCTTCGATCACCAGAAGTGTTCTTCCTGGCGATTGAAGAGCGTTTCGATCATCTAAAAAGGGTGCCGACCTGACTCGCTCGACACGCGAGTTGGGTACAGGAATAACAGCTGACGGTGAATAGGTCTTCGGAGATGCTGACTCGATACGGGAATCGTCATAGGTCTCGGGCACAAGAAGAGTAAAGCGGCTTCCTTCACCAGGAGCACTTTCGACCTCAATAGTTCCACCCAAAAGACGGGCGAGATCCCGTGAAATTGAAAGCCCAAGGCCCGTGCCTCCGTATTTGCGGTTGGTTGTCCCATCAGCTTGACGAAATGCCTCAAAAATAACTTCTTGTTGAGCTTGTGGGACACCGATACCGGTGTCGATCACCGAAAGCGAAAGCTTTCCGATAGAACTTCGAGACACACGAAGCGTGACCTGGCCTTTTTCCGTAAACTTAAACGCATTTGAAAGCAGATTCTTTAGGATTTGCTGCAATCGTTGACTATCCGTGATCATCGTATCCGGTACATTAGGATCAATTTTTATTTGAAACTTGAGTTTCTTTTCTTGAGCTAACGGCTCAAAAGTTTTTTCAAGGCTATTTAAAACTTTAGGGAGAAATACACTCTCAGGCCTGATCTCAAGCTTTCCAGCTTCGACTTTCGAAAGATCCAAAATATCATTGATGAGATTAAGGAGATCGTTGCCTGCTGAAGAGATAGAATGCGCGTATTGGATCTGCTCTTGGGTCAAATTTCCACCTGCGTTGTCCGCGAGAAGTTTTGCCAAGATCAATGAACTATTGAGCGGGGTGCGAAGTTCATGAGACATATTAGCCAAAAATTCAGATTTGTACTGGCTTGCCCGTTGAACCTCGTCAGACCTTTCTTCAAGAAGTGTTTGAGCTTTGTTAAGGGCTTCATTATTTGCGTTTAAAATATCCCGTTGTTCTTCAAGCTGCTCGTTGGTTTGTTCAAGCTCTGATTGCTGGCTTTTGAGTTCCGTCTGAGACTCTTGAAGCGCACGCGCCTGGTCTTCAAGCTCATCATTAGTGGCTTTCAACTCACCTTGCTGGGTTTGAAGTTCCTCGGTTAGATTCTGGGATCTTTCGAGAAGTTCTTGCTGCTTCTTACGGCTAATCGAGGTATTGATCGCAATCCCGATATTCTCGGACACGTGCTCTAGAAATATTTTTTGGTGCTCGGAAAAAGTGGTGAACGAAGCCAGCTCAATCACACCGTTGACTTCTCCCTCATAAAAAACAGGAGCTAAAAGAAGCGACCGTGGGGTTGATTCCCCTAAATCAGACCTAATTTTTCCAAAATAATGTGATGGAACTTTTTCAAGAAGGATAGGCCTTTTTTCAAGTGCCGCCTGACCGACAAGGCCCTCTCCAAATGGAATCGTCTTTTCTTTATCTTCAAGTTTTGCGTAAGCATAACCACTCACGCGCTTGAGAGTCTTTTCTTCGGTAACATAATAAAAAGCACCCATTTGAGCATTCAAAAACGGCGCCAAGTGGCTCAAGACGCTTTGCCCTAGGCGTGAAACATCCTGCTCTCCCCGCATCTTATCATTAAGTGTAATTTGGCCTTCGCGTAAAAATTCCAGCTCACGTGCTTTTTCTCTGAGGGACGCTTCAGCATGCTTCCGTTCCGTGATGTCACGTTCGGTAGTGGCAATTCCCGTTAGTTTGCCTTTGTCATCTGTGAGCTTGGTATTGATAAGCCAAACATCAAGGATCCTGCCATCTTTATGTTTTCGTTTTGTTTCCAAATTAGGTAATAATTCGCCGCGTTTAAGAGAAGCAAGAAATCCTCGTGCTTCTTCTTGATATTCTGTAGGCACGGTATCGACGATATTTTTTCTCAGGGCCTCAGCTTCTGAATAGCCATACATGGTTTCAGCACCACGGTTCCATGCTAAAATATTTCCTTCTAAATCCTGGAAGGTAATCGCATCATTGGAATCTTGAATGACCGTCGCCATCCGGCGGAATTTTTCCAACGCTCCCATGCGCTCGGAAATGTCACGTTCGGTGGTCGCAATTCCGGTTAATTTTCCTTTATCATCAGTAAGTTTGGTATTGGTGAGCCAAACATCAATGATCCTGCCGTCTTTATGTTTTCGTTTTGTTTCTAAGGTCGGCACCAACTCTCCACGTTTAAGAGAGTAAAGGAATTCACGCGCTTCTTCCTGATAGGCCTTGGGCACGGTATCAACGATATTCATGCTAAGGGCTTCCGCTTGTGAATAACCGTAAATACTCTCAGCAGCCTTGTTCCATGCCAGGATATTACCTTCTAAATCCTGGAAGGTGATCGCATCATTAGAATCTTGGATAACGGTCGCCATCCGACGAAATTTTTCCAGTGTTTTCGTTTGCTCAGTGATGTCACGCCCCGTCGTTGCAACCCCCGTAAGCTTGCCCTGGTCATCAACAAGTTTGGTATTCGTGAGCCACACATCGATGATACGCCCGTCCTTGGTCTTGCGTTTGGTTTCAAGCGAAGAAACAAGCTCGCCGGAATTTAATGCGGCGATGAAATTCATAGCCTCGGATTGATGCGATTCAGGAACAGTGTCTACGATGTTCATCTGGAGCGCTTCGGACTCAGAGTATCCGTAAATGATTTCTGCTCCGCGGTTCCAAGCTAAAATCCGTCCTTCCAAATCCTGAATGGTGATAGCGTCATTGGAATCTTGAATGACGGTGGCCATACGTCGAAGCCGCTCTTCATTACTCCCGATTTGAACGTCGGCATGCACCGAAGAAACCGCATGCTTTGATTGAAGGATACGATTCTTTTTGAGGGTTGAGGTTTTTCTAATTTTCATACATGCACCGGAGTAGAAGAAATGTAAGCTTCCGTAGCATGTGATAAATTTTTAGCTGTCCCCCATTGGGCTTGAATAGAATGCACCGCCTTTGACCAAAATCCCTCTTCTGAATTACGACGAGAGAACCCTTGATTAGTTGTCAGCGATACATATATCTTCAACGCCCTTTGGGCACAGTCTTTCATTAAGAAATTTCCAGCCGTTGCTTTGCATGCTTTCTTGATTATTTTAATTTGAGAAACAGGTAATTTCTTAAGCCATACTAAAGCATCAACAAAATCTTCAATAGATTCATTCTTAAGTAAACGGCCATTCACACCATCTTTGACGACCTCCCGAACACCAGGTGCGTCAACGGCCACCACAGGAATGCCTGCCGCCATAGCTTCGGTGATAACCAATCCTTGTGTTTCGCTTTGCGAAGCAAAAACAAAGGTATCCATCGCATGATAGGCGTCTACCAAATCTTTTCCTTTAAGCATGCCTGCTAAATGCAAACGGTCAATGACTCCTTCTTGGGCCATGATCTCTTTAATGGGCTCTTCAGAAGGTCCTGTGCCGCCTATTAAAAAATGAGCCTTGGGTTCTTTCTTTAAGAATTGGGCAACTGCACGCGTTACAAATTCTAAATTCTTTTCAGGAGCGAGCCTCCCCACATGACCCACCACAAAAGCATCTGCAGGAATATTTAATTTTTTACGAAAAGCTTTCCCAGCTCCTCTGGCAAACTGATCTGTATAGATCCCGGTGGGAACCACATTAATATTGGTAGTCACTCCCCTTTCCTTCATCATCAGCATAACACTTTCACTGGGAGCAAAAACCTGGTCAGCCAGATTGGCATAGCCCGTTGATAATTCAATCATAAAACGTTTGAGGGCCTCGATATTACCAGGCATATAATGAACATTTTCCTCATAAAGGCTATGATGGGTGAAAACTAATGGCACATTATATTTGGAAGCGATCCTAAGAGCTGTATCCCCAATTAGAAATGGATGCTGGGAATGAACAATATGGGGAATAAAATCACCCAAGGCCTTTGTCAACGTTCCCTGAATGGGTAATTGCACAGAAAAATTTGACCCATTGTAATGCTGAAACGCTGGAATTCGAATCACATCTTCTTCCGGCTCCATATCAGGAAGCTCAGGAGCTACAATAATGACCCTGTGCCCTGCCTCCCGGTATTCTTTAGCAAAACTAATAACTGATTTCTCTAATCCACCTACCATTGGCTTATACGTGTTGGTCATCAATAAAATATTCATTTTTTATCTCCTTGTCCTGGATCCCCGCCTTCGCGGGGATGACAGACTGGTGAGTCAATTTTTAATTCGATTAGTGCTTTTCTTGCAGCCATACAAATGGCTTCATAAGAATCTTTTGTACCCATTTTCAATCCTTCCTTTTCCAAATCTCCGGGCAAAAGTGGTTTGCCGAACCTCACCTTGATCGGATATAATTTGGGATACTTGGCTGTACTCGGCCACGCTTGATGAGCTCCGTCGATAAACACAGGCACAAGCATGGCACCAGTCACCTTAGCCAAAATACCAAAACCTTTTTTAAATTCTCCAATTTCGCCGGTAGTACTACGCAATCCTTCCGGAAAAAAACACAGGCCCTTGCCATTTTTTAATACAAAATAACAACTACGCAGTGCCTCCAAAAAATGTTTTGAGAAGTCAAAAGGGATAAATCTTCCCATTTTAACGAAATTCCTTAATACACGATTTTTAATAAACGGCCTGAAGAAATAGGGACCAAAGACAAAGTAAAAAATCTGAAACACCGGCCTGCGCGGCAAACATGCACCAATGGCTGGCCCGTCAAGAAAACTCGTATGATTGCCATATAAAATATAGGCACCTGTTATAGGCACATTCTGTGAGCCTTCTGATTTAATTTTAAAAAATATTTTAAACATCAAACAATCAAAGGCTGTAAAAAGAAAACGAAAAACCCAAGCGAAAAAACCCGTAGTCAACTCGAGCATCTGCATGGTTTCTTCTTGAGGAGGTACGTTTAAATGTTCTTTCCAGTAGTCCTCTCCTATAGCTACTCCTTGATCTTCCATAGGAATATCTTTTGCCCCTCTTAAAGCCTCGGTTATTCCTAAAATAAGATCCTTCACACTAAAAGCCTGTGAGATCGTCTCTACTTTTAAATCAGCGCTGAAAGCTGATTCAAGGCCAGAGGTAAGCTCAATCCTGCCTAATGAATCGATGCCCAGATCAAGCTCCAAAGAATCCCCCAGGATAATCGGCATTCTGATACCACTTTGCTTTTTAAGACATTCCAAAATTCTTTTTCCAACAACTGACTCTATCAACACATTATCCTCAATCGAAAGTTCTCCTGATACTGGCAGGGCGCCTTCCTTGCCAGCTATAACTCGAGGTTCGTATATTTCTTTAATCTCACATCTATTTAATTTCCCCAACGTAGTAAGCGGCAAATCTTCAAGCGTTATAGTAAAACCGTTAAGCCTTTTATAAACAGGAAGCTCTTCGGAAGCATTATCAAATCTCTCCTTAAATACGAAACGTAAATTGACTTCTCCAAATTCCCTAAAATTATCAAGATTAGGCTGAATGATGGCCCAAAGCACTTCTGATGTCCTGATGCTTTCCATTCCAGAGACGGTAAAAACACACATTTCTTTGACCGGAGCAATCTTTGTATAAAATTCTTCCAGTTCCTGTGGATAAATCTTTTCTCCTGAATTCAACATAATAAAATCATCATAGGGTGGAGTAAGAACTTCTGTCACTATTGGCCTCTACTTTCAATTCAAGAGAACTAGTTGCCGGAGTAATCCTGACCTTTTTAAAACCAGGCAATTGAATATCAATAATTGGTTCTTTCTTAAACCATTGACCATGCCATTCGATAAGGACACCCTCATCATCTTGTGGTTTTATGGAAATTTGAATATCTCCAAAACTTGTTGGTGCCCATCCCAAACTCATGACTTGTTTTTTATCAAGCCAAACTTGAGGAATACCTGAACACAAAATCAACCCCTCATTTTCTTCCCGGACAAAACAATTGCGTATCATTAAAACCCATTCTGCCGCGGCCCATACATGCTGTCCATCCCCCATACAACCGCCACCCGTGCGAGGATGTATTGACTCTGGCCATTGCCCTGTGGATGAAGCCAATTTGGCGACTGCAGTCATCAAAGCAAAATACCTGGGATCACCTGCACGTAAAAGTACTTGAGCTAAATGTAACGTAAGGTACGGATTGATACCTGAATGGGTCATGTCATGAAAGAATCCACCATGAACCAAATTTTTTTCCATTAAAAAGTTAGCCGTATCTAAAACCCTTGGGTCGCTCGGTCCAAAAACTCGTAACGGATAGCTGGCAACCATCGAGCCGATTGCTCCGGTATCCATACGCCGATAGGGAGAAGCTGGTATCGCAGGTCTTATTAAACGCTCTTCAACTGTTTTTAAACTTTGATTAATGCTTTCCAATATTGAATTGGATTCCTCTTCAAAATTGACAGCTTCATCAGTATCCTTATTCGCCATACACAAAAATGCTGCAGCTTTTAATCCAGCAACAGCCCAAAAATCATCCCAATAATAAAAATCATTAGGCCCCAAATGCTCGGCGCTAAATCCTGAAGGCAATAAACCGGAATGAGGCGATAAAGGATTATTAGATAAACGTTTTTTACAAATCCACCTGCCTCCTTTGATAATTGATTCCTTCCACTCGGCTGGTGGAATGTTTCCAGTCATCTCACAATACTGACCCATGATCCACAACGCTTCACCGTTTGAATCCCACTCGCCTTCCTGAGACAAAAAATAACCCTGAGCTGTCTGACGGGCGCGAAAACAATCCAAAGCCCTATGCACACGCTGTTTTAATCCGACACATAACAAAGCATATAATATAAATGCGGCATCACGAAACCAAAATCGCTTGTAAATAAAGGGCCCAGGATAAACTTCCTTGGGAGAATGCAAGATCATGGTGTGGATAGCCGCTTGATAGAGAAATTGAAAATGTTCATCGGGTATTTGTAATACACACACCCCTTGAAGACTCTCCTGCCATGCCTCTTGGGAAGTTAAATCTCCGCCGTCTGCTTTATTAATTTTATTTTTTGTTAAGGGTACGGAAATGGTGATTACTTGCGCTTGTCCTGCTTCCAACCTATATATTGCTGCAGCAGTAGCCATGCCAACCTTGCAGGAAACGGCTTGATCATTCTCTTCTGAAATTAAATGTCTATAAACATCCCCCTGATGATACTCAGAAAATACACATTTATCCGGTGGCTTATCAAAATAAATAAGATTTTCTTTATTAATTTGCCAACCCAAGGAGCTTTCTACTAGATTAATGCTATGTATAAAACTGATACCTTCCGGATTATAGGGTCTTAAAGAAACAACTAAATTTGCCTTATTGCTTGCGGATCCGGTAACCTTAAGCTGACAAACAGGTGCTTGGGCTGATTCAATCACCTGAGCTTTCAATTGTAATTTTAATTGACCGAAGTTTGATTCTGTAATCACACAAAGATTATCATCCATCAACATCTTTTGTGATACATTTGGGCAACGCGAAGGAATTAACGGCAAGCCTTCATCTGGAATAATCCAAACATCAATAGACCAGCTATCATAAAAAGGAGTTAAAAGCCCCCGAGGATCTACGAGAGGATATTCACTGCCACCTGGAACACCTAAAGCTGTCCAATTGCGATGAGTGAGATTGATTTGAGTAATCGAAAATGACCGCGGGATAAATGCATCGTTTTGAGGATCATATTGACATTCCACCCAATACGGCCATACCCAATCAAGATTATGCTGGATGGCTAAACTATTGATCAATCCACGGGCATGAAAAACAACGCCTGAACGTATCAACTCCGTTGGGGCTGCTACTTCTGATGGTTGCGCAAAATTCTGTAATTGGGATAGAAGCTTGATCGGATCTAAAAACCCTTGGGCTCGAGCAGCTTTTCTGACTAAATATCTCCAGGGAAACCATTGCCACCATCTAAAGCAACCCTCTTTTTTTCTAAAAACCCACCATTTAAGACCGACAAAGGTAAACAGCCCTGTTATGGACGTGGCAATGATTAAAGCTGCGAAAACGGCCCTGGGCCAGTGGCTTAGGACGAGATGATTGACTAAAATATTAATCCCTAAGGCTAAAAAATTAGCGAACGCATAACGAATGACTTCGCCCAAGGAAGGTTCATTGTTTTTAAATGTCCAGTATTTATAAAGTAAATACCCGACTATTCCGGCTGTTGTAAAAGAAATTCCTTTGGCGACACTATATGGCAAAAAATGAAATAAAACGAAATAAATACTAAAGTCAGTGGCATTGGCAATAGTTCCCGCGATACAAAACCTGATAAATTCATTCTTTTCCTTCGTATCAATTTTCAGAAGATTCCTTGCTCTCTTTATTAACGACTGAATTGACCACGGCGTGAATTCCAGTGAATTGGCTCCATGTTTCTTCTCTAAACAAATAGACAAAGATAGCTGTTGCCCCCAACAGCTCTATTGCGCCCAGTAATAGAGCTACGGTGAATTTCGTTTCACTGCTCCACATGGAATAGGTGAAAAAGGCTGATTGGATCAAGGTTAGGCCATTGGTAAGGAACACAAAAGAAATCGAAATGAATAAAGCTGCCAGGAAAAAAAGCCGCGTTTTATGCACTCCCACCACGTACATCTGGGCGGCTTTTATTTTCATCAAAGAAGATCTATTTTTAAATCTCCTGACAAAATTCAAAAGAAGAAAAGAAGACAATAATTGACTGATTAATCGTCGGATATCCATGGCACACCATTATCATTTAAGAATTATTTACGTTTTGATCCCATCAAATAACCCAATAAAAGAGATGCTGCAGCGGTCCCAGCGATATAAACCCACGGATCCTTATGCACGCGCTTATCCACATCACTCGCTATTTCAATGACCTTATCACGGCCTTGAGCAATCGCCTCTTTGCCTTGTTCTACCCCGGCTGCCATTGCCTCCTGGATATGTGCGTATCTGTTGCCTATGATGCCTTTTAATTCATCTCTCTTTTCCTTAGCTGCTTCGTTCAAAAGTTCGAGGGCTTCAGAGATCTTTGCATTGCTTGTCCTGATATGTGTTTCTGTTGTCATAATAATTCTCCTTTATTTATAGTTATATCCAGTTGAGGCTTTCATTCTATAAAACCAACAAGAATGAATCAATAGCACCTAGGTCTAATAGATCATCGTCGGACTAATATAAAAAAGATTGCCACACCCTAAAAACAGGATGCGGCAATCACTTGTTGAAATGTTCTTAAGACTAAACTATTACACCAGCATTATGCTGCCATCTGCTGAACTTCTCCACTATTCATCCCTAAAAACGTGGGTAAACTTTTCAAAGGATAAATATAGAAAACCTGCGCTGTAAGGCCAGATCCTGTCGTGATGCTCGTAGTAAGAGCTGTATCAGTCGCAAAGGTGATCGTCCCACCCTGATTGCGCACATCTAATGGTGTGGAGCTTCTTGTTAAATCGATACCACCGTCCGCTGGCTCAATGGAGCTGTTTACCGCGGCAAGATTTGACAATACCTCATGCGTAGAGTCAGGAGTGACCGTTGCCACAACATTCGCCTGACCACTTGCATTTTGAACAACGAGAATAGCCGTCTGTATGGCCTGACTTTCAACCGGAGTCAAACCTGATGTAGGCACAGCCTGTAACTGCCCTAATAATGGTTGCCCATAATTTTGCCAATCTGTAACACCTTCTGCAGCAAATGCACCAGCAAATACTTGATATAGAATTGGAGTAGGACCTGGAATAAAGGCTAACGTCACAACTCCTTGTTCCAGATGAACTGCCGGTATTGGAGTAGCAAAATTCATAGCTACATATTGGGAGTCTGGAAAGAACACAACTCCATCCGCAACACCATTAGCCTTAATAAAAACAGGTTTATCAGCATCGGGAATCTTTCCATTCGTCAAAATTTGATTCTGGGCAGCGGTTAATTGTGCCAACCCTGGTGTCGTAAATCCTGCTGAAGGACGTCCTGCCACTTGCTTATCATCCTGTAGGGCCTGTACCACGCTTAACTCGGCCGCAGTCGCTGCAGGTGTGCCGAACGCTAATGCTTGGCCATTCACATTAATCGCACTTGCACCATAATTAAAGGTGTAATTATTTGTTTGTGATGTATTAGGATCTGTGACACTCATGCTCAAAGGACTAAATGAGTTGATGATATTGCTCTTATACCCGCCAATGTAAACACCTGTGGGGGCTTTGGTAGTAGTACCCCCACCACTGCCAGCGCACCCTACCATCAGTACTGCAAGCCCAACTCCTAATCCTGCAATAGTGTTCCTAATGGAACTACCCATCATGCGATCATTCAAAACATATATATTTCTTGGCATGCCATTTACTGTAAACCCACCAGCAAAATACTTGCGAGGAATAATCTCGCTAGTAGCCGAATCTTTTTCTTCACTGATAATATTAAAAGCACCTTTCTTATAGGCTTGTACATATTGCTGCCAGATCTTCGCTGCAGCAGCCTTATCCGCTACATTCACGCCTGCCACCTTGCCGCGATTGACATAGGCTGAGGATAGAATACTTCCTTGCATCCGTTCCTTATACCACATGGCTAAAATGATTGAACTATACACCTGACGCAAGGGGGCAAAATTGGCACCTGTATTGACCTCTTTTTCCAACATCGGAATAATGATCTGGCGCGTAATATCTCTGGATAACTTTTGTGCTGCTGTTAAAGTACCCAACTGAACAGCACCAACAGCAACAGCCTGCGCGTGTTTCTGAGTGGCAATATAATCTGATTCCAGCATAACCTTCAAACTGGATTGCACCACAAAGGCGGTGGCCTCATTATTACCCAACTTCTCATAAATAACAGCCTTATCTGGCATGATCCATACTTTATTAAAAGTATTCACCGGAATCTGTGTCGTTCCGAACTGTTTTTGAGCCTGTGCATATATACTAGCCCAAAACTTTTTACCAGACTCACCTTGGGGGAACATCAAAGAAGCAGTGATCTGTTTGAGCAAATAATCCTGGCCCAAAAGATCGCGGCCCATTTCAGTCTGGCCAAATTTTTCGGAAATAACACGATTTTTTTCATAAGGAGAAAGATTGACCCAAATTTCACTGTCAGGCACTGTTAATGTCGTCAAAAAATATTTGAGAAGACGATTGGATGTTTCCTTAAGGCTGGCCTGAACTACGGGATCAATCTTGCCACTCAACATGGCTGCACGACCCTTATCACCAGGGTCTAAAATAAAATTAAAATTAAGCGGGTCATTGGTAAAAACTTTGATACCACGCAAGACCGGTGGATTAATTGGATTTGAAAGCGCCACCATTGTCCCAGGTGCTGGGAGCGGAGCTAAATCTTTGCCCATTAATGACTGCGCATATGACGGGGACACAATGCTGGTGAAGATAAAGCTGGTACAAATCAAAAACGATAAAATTCTTCTGAACATATACTGCCTCCTGGATGTACTTTTTTATTAAATTTTTTTGAAATGGAACCAATGTTCCTATGGGTAAGATATACAGTGGGGGAAGAAGAATCAATTATACCAAGGTTTAATAGGTGTTAAACCC
>Ga0206863_1088_pt1 | contig 32015 bp, 28 predicted proteins | sample Alteio_BWOrgCont_41_FD_152634 | JGI IMG/M metagenome (GOLD analysis project Ga0206863, IMG submission 152634) | Enriched cells from forest soil in Barre Woods Harvard Forest LTER site, Petersham, Massachusetts, United States -... | ecosystem: Environmental > Terrestrial > Soil > Temperate forest >...
TGCGGTCGCAGCGCAACAAGATCGTGAAGCAGAAGAAGGAACAAAAGGCCAGCGAAGCAGCCAAGCCTGCAAGCGCCGAGGTGTAACTACGACGCGGGCCTGGTTCGCTCCAATGGGCGCAACCAGGCTGCACAAAACATACCGGCCAGCCAAGCGCTGGCCGCTTTCTCTTTTATGACGCGATCCACCATGACATTCCGGCGTTATCTGGTGCTGGCGTTTGTCTCCGTCTCAGCTCCGCTCGGCGACACCTTTCTGGATGTCGGCATGAAACGCATCGGCCCCGTGTCGCCCGCTCATATTACGACGCTATTTCACGCGGTGAGTACGCCGTGGGTCGCAGGCGGCATTGTGCTGCTCATCGGATTTTTTGCCTCCTATCTGACAGCGCTTTCCTGGGCGGACCTGACCTTTGTCCTTCCCGCCACCTCCTTCGGAAATGTAGTGGTCGCTCTGCTGGCCCGCTTCTGGCGGCACGAGCAAATTTCGTTAGCACGATGGGCGGGGATTTTCCTCATCACGGCGGCTGTCGGGTTTGTCACCCAGGGCCCCTCGTACACAGAGCATGAGCAGCCGATCACGGCTCCGGATGCGAAAGAGGTGTGCCACCCATGAGCATGCTGCACCATTCTGCCATGGCGAACGCAGCGATGATCGGTAGCATCGTAGTTGCGGCCACTGTGGGCGACGTGCTGATTGCTTCGGCCATGCGCCGGATCGGCGATCTCGATGAAATCAAAGCGCACTCGGGATTAATCGGAGCCATTAGAGCTGTTATCACCAATACGCGCTTCTTTTGCGGCGTAGCGGCGATGGCTGTCAGCTTTTTCTCGCTGCTCTTCGCTCTGAGCCATGCCGACTTGAGCCTTGTCGCGCCAGCATCGGCGTCATTGACGGTCGTAACAAATACGATCGCTGGCAAGCTCTTCCTGAAAGAGAACGTCGACAAACGCCGCTGGCTGGCAGCACTCTGTGTCTGTGTCGGTGTGGTGTTGCTGGCGCGTTAGCGCCAGGTAGATCCAGCTTTACCGCTTGCCGCCCGATCAAGATAGGTTGCCGCACTGATCAATGCCAGGTGTGTAAAGGCCTGCGGAAAATTTCCGAGGTGCTGTCCGCTGCTCCCCAGTTGTTCGGAATACAGGCCTAGATGGTTCGCATATCCCAGCATCTTGTCGAAGAGCAGCCGCGCCTTGTCCAATCGATGGGAGCGCGCAAGGCATTCGATAAACCAGAAGGAACACGCGGTAAAGCTGCCCTCCCTGCCTCGAAGCCCATCGATAGAATCGCCCACCGTGTCATAGCGATAGACAAGACTATCCTCGGTCAGGGTCTTCTCGATTGCATCGAGCGTGGAAAGCCACCGTGGATCGACGGGACTGATGAAGCGCATCAAAGGCATTAGCAAGGCGGAAGCATCGAGCGCATTCGATCCTTCATATTGCACAAAAGCCTTCTGCGACTCATCCCAGAAATTCGTGAATATATCGTCATGAATCGCATCCCGCGTCGCAAACCATTGCGCGTATGGACCAGCAAGCGAGCGTTTCTCTCCAAGCCGGATCGCGCGATCAAACGCTACCCAGCACATTAGACGCGAGTGCAGGAAATGCTTCCGGCCTCCGCGTACTTCCCAGATACCCTCATCGGGACGATTCCAGTTTTTACTAAGCCACTCGAGAATACGGCCAACACCCTTCCAGTCGTCGTGAGAAATGGCATCACCGTATTTATTGGAGAGATAAATCGCGTCCATTAGCTCGCCGTAGATGTCGAGCTGCAACTGGTCGGACGCCGCGTTGCCGATACGGACCGGGCGCGAGCCCTGATAACCTTGGAAGTTTTCGAGAATCGTCTCGTCCAGCTCCTGGTCGCCGTTAATGCGGTACATCACCTGGAGCGGCCCATGCTCGGCATCGTCGTGCAACCGGTCGCGCAGCCAGTTGGTAAAGGCCTGCGCTTCTTCGACAAAACCAAGCCGCATAAAGGCATAAAGACTGAAGGCCGAATCGCGCAGCCAGGTATAGCGATAGTCCCAGTTGCGCTCCCCTCCGATTCTTTCCGGCAGTCCAAATGTCGGAGCCGCAATCAGCGATCCATATTCCTGGCTGCACAAAAGCTTGAGCAGCAAAGCCGAGCGATTCACCATCTCGCGCCAGCGGCCTGAATAGTTGGACCGTCCGATCCAGTCACGCCAATACTGTGATGTCTGGTGGAAGTGATTTTCGATAGCCTCCGCGTCGAGAACTTCTGCGTCCGGGTCTGCTTCGCCAAAAATAAAAGTTGCAGTCTCACCGGCTTTAAGAGCGAAAGTGGCTGCTGCATCATTCCCCTGGAGCGTCAACGGAACCGTTGCGTGCAACGTCATTTCAGGACATCCAGCACAGTCCGGCTCAAAATGAACACAATCCCCTTCAGCACGTGCCGTGTGTCCGTTGCGCATGTAGTTGAAACGGGGAGCGCAGCGTACGCGGAACTGGATTTCTCCTTTGATGACCCGCACCATGCGGATGATCTGATGCGCATAAATCTCGCCTTTCTGTCCGGCGAGAATCGGCATGAAATCCGTAATTTCAGCCACTCCGGAATCCGACAGGAAGCGAGTCAGGAGAACATTTGTGTCTGGAAGATAGAGCTGCTTGGTACGCAGATTCTCAAGCTCGGCTTGAATGCAGAATGTGCCGCCCTGCTCATTGTCCAACAGCGCCGCGAAAACAGTCGGCGAGTCAAAATTTGGAAAGCAGAAAAAATCAATCGAGCCTTCCATGCTGACTAGAGCAATGGAACGCATATTTCCAATCACGCCATAATTTTCAATCGGCTGTGCGGCCATCGTCACCTCATGTACCACCAAGCTTAGATGTCCCCGCTCAGGAAAAGTTTATATATTGATTTAAATCAGCCAAAGAACCGCATCATTCCGGAGGGGGGCAGGTCGGGCTGCAGAAATTTCTCCTCGCGGCCTCCAGCACGGCTCAGAGCCTCTGCCGCCAGATAGCCGCTGCGCGCCGCGCCTTCCATCGTCGCCGGCCAATCTGTCGCCGTCCAGTCCCCCGCAAGGAAGATGTTTGGCCAGGGGCTAAGTGATATTGGCCGTATGCGATCAAGTTGCGGACGAATGGAGAATGTCGCCCGTACTTCTTTCGTGACGGCTGCTTTGAGCAGTTTGGCTTCGCGCACGACAGGAAAAAATAAGGCAAGCTCGCGTAAAGAGAGATCAATCAATTCCTGACGCTGCATCGGAATTACCGAGCGGAGAACACTGATGACCAGCTCAAGATAGTGCCCTTGCCGCCCTTGCCTCTGCGGCTGCAGCTTTGACTTATTGAAGAGCCACTGGATCGTGGTATCGAGCATCGATGCATGTTCAAGTTCGGTGATTTCGCGGTCGAACCAGAGATGCACGGCAGCAATTGGCGCATGACTGAATTGGCTTATCTGTGACGCAAGCGCTTCTTTGCCCGGCGCTTCAGGAAGAGCGGGTACTAGCTTCGCCATGGCTTCAAAGGGCAGCGCGAAGATCACGGCGTCGCTGGTAAAGCGTTCCGTTTCGGCTTCCACGACCCACTGCTGGCTTTGGTCACTCCATTCGACGCGTGCAACATTCGTCCGTAAATTGATCTCGGCCCCGCGCGCTTTCAGCGAGTTTAGAGCGTGGCCGTAAAGCTCGCTCAAAGGGACAGAGGGAATGGCCATCCGCCCTGCCTGCGGCGAGCACAGAAACAGTTCCCGGCAGACCTTTGCTGCGTAATGCACGGAAGTCTTGTCCAGCTCTTCGTTGAGAGCGGCGAAGAGAACGGGCTCCCAGAATCGCTTGATCGCCCCTGGCGTTTGCTTATGGCGCGCGAGCCAGTGCGCAAAGTTCTCTTCCGAATCGTCATTTGGAATCCCAGCCATGAATGCGGTGAGACCGCGTGCGATAGCCAGCTTGTCTGCAAGCGAGAATGCGCGAGCACGCAAAAATGCCAGGCTGGCATGCAGCGGCGCAGGCAACGGTGATGGCCGCAGCACGCTTCTGCGGCCGCCTGGCTCGATCATAGTGATGTCGTCGAACCAGCGCAGTTTGTCGAGCGCGCCAATGCGCCCATACAGATCGATGAGATTAGTGCAGCAGCCGAAGAGCAGATGTTGGCAGTTATCGATGATCTCGCCCGTGCCCGGATGCTCATAAGAAGACGCGCGGCCACCGACGTATGGCCGCCGCTCGATCAGGCGCACTTTGTATCCGGAATCGGCAAGCGCAGAGGCAGCGGCCAGTCCAGCGACTCCACCGCCCACGACAGTAACTGTCTGTATCTTGCTCTGGCTCGGACTGAAAGCGCTGGCCATCGGCTATGTGTTGCCTCGCAGGCGAGCGATCAACATGCGCACAAGACCGCGCGCAAGGATGGCAAGCTTGGTGATCGTCGGAACCGAGACTCGTTCCGTAAATACGTCAAAATTCTTATCCTCGATGCGCTGCAGAAGGCGGTGATAGATCGTGATCAGCACCCACAACGCTGGCCGGGCGTCTGCAGCGATCAACGGCAGCAACGCCTCGCCCGATTTGTAATAGTGTTCGGCACGTTTTGCTTCGAATTCAAGCAGCTCGCGTTGGTTCAGCGTTAGATGACGACCATTTTTTAGCTGCTGTATTTCGCGGATGGTCACCCCGAAGCGCTCCAGGTCTTCGATTGGAAGATAAACGCGGTCGCGCTCTGCGTCTTCACGTACATCACGCAAAATATTTGTCAGCTGGAAAGCAATCCCTGTCTCTTCGGCCAGTTTTTCCGCGCGCACATCGCTGTATTCAAAAATACGGATGCAGACGAGACCCACAACGGAGGCCACATAGTAGCAGTAGCGGTAGAGGTCATCGAATGTAGCGTACGTATCGAATTGCAAGGGCTGCACCGATGCAACGCCCGCGCCGACATCGTTCGAGTGCGCCGGAAGCAGATCCATGGCCGTCCCCCGCACCAGTTGGTCAAGTAGGTCCGTTGTGATGTGGAACCGCGCCTGCGCATCTCGCAAAGCAATAAAGACCGGATCATCAGTTGCGCCACCCTGCGCTGCCTGGTGCCACGCCTCAAGCCACGCATCGAGATCTACACGTCGATCTTCCCGCGATTTCGTCTCGTCGTCAGATAAATCATCCGCGTGTCGCATAAAAGCGTAAACGGCGCAGATGGCATCGCGCTTCGCCTCTGGCAGTGCGACAAACGAATAGTAAAAATTCTTGGCTTCGCGGCGTGCAATCTGACGGCAGACCGCGTACGCCTGCTCGACGGTTAACGTCACGCGGCACTCCGCCCGAGAAACTTCCCGCTGAGTGCCCGAAGCATCAACGCAATTTTCCTGCCCTTGGATATCGATGGCCGCGCGCGAAGCACGTTGTAATCCTGCTGCTCGATGGCATGCAGAATTTCCAGACCGCCCCGGCTGAAAAGATCGAGGTCGAGAGCAAGCTCGCGGTCGACTCTTCCAATGAGCGGCATACCCTGCGCAAACATCTGGCGCGTATAGTCCACTTCGTAGCGCATCAGGTCGCGGAATTGCGGCGTGAAGTTGCGGCGGGCAATCGTAGCTTCGTCAACACCGAAGCGGCGCATATCGGCCAGCGGAAAATAGATGCGGTCTTTCTCGTAGTCGACCGCTACATCCTGCCAGAAGTTAGCCAGTTGCAGCGCCGAGCAGGTATAGTCCGACAAGGCAAAGCGTTCGGCGTCACGATAACCGCACGCGTAGAGCACGAGCCTGCCTACCGGATTCGCCGAATAGCGGCAATAGGCCAGCACATCGTCCATCGTCTCAAAGCGCGTCACCGTCTGGTCCTGACGAAATGCCACGAGCAGGTCGGCAAACGGCTCTTTGGGAATGTCGCAGATGCGAATTGTATCCGCCAGTGCTACAAATACCGGATGCCGCGCCTCACCCCGATAGCAGGCGTCGAGTTCCTGTCCCCATAGATTGAGCAGAGCCAATGACTGTTCGCGGTTTCCCACCTCGTCTCCGAGATCATCGGAGATGCGGCAATAGGCGTAAATGCTGTGAAAATGCGGGCGCAGGCGCTTCGGCAGAAACCACGACGTCACATGGAAATTTTCGTAATGCGTCTCGGCCAGTCTCTGGCAGTAGGCGCGCGCTTCTTCCAGTGTCGGCGTCTTCTCCGGAATACGGTATTCCGTTGGAAGCGCAGCCCAACCTTTTTCTATCAGTTCATTCTGTGCAGTATTTGCTGTCATGTGTTCTTAGGGGATAATAGCCGTCTTAATATCGTTCGAGCGGTCCATCAGCTTGCGGAAGACCTCATCAAGACTGGCAAGGGGCGCGCGACCGGTAATGTATTCGCGAGAATTGAATTTGCCGCTGGCGATAAACTCAAAAGCTTTACGGGCCGTGGCAGGAGTGTGATGAAAGCTCGCCTTCAACGTAATGTCGTTGTAGTGCAATCGGTTCGTGTCCAGTTCGACTTTTGTGCCTGAAGCGCAGCCGCCGAAGAAGTTCACAGTTCCGCCTTTGCGCACCATTTCAACAGCCTGCTGCCAGGTAGCCGGAGTCGCAACCGCTTCAATCGCAATATCAACACCGCGTTGGCTTGGAGTCAGTGCACGCACTGCGGCAACGACGTCCTTCACCGTCGTCGTCTGCAAAACGTGCTCCGCGCCGAAAACCTTTGCCGCATCCACCTGCTCATCGCGCTTCACCACGGCGATGACGTGCAGGCCTGCAAGTTGCGCGGTGTGGATAAACATCAATCCGATCGGCCCTGCACCGATGACGACGATTGAGTCGCCCACCTGAGCATTACTTTCTTCCAGACCACGCACGACGCAGGCCAGCGGCTCGGTCAGCGCCGCGTGCTCAAAACACACTCCATCGGGAATGAGCAACGTATTCTTCTCTACGATGCGAGCCGGAATGCGAATGTATTCGGCATACGCGCCGTTGTTGAAGATCAGGTCGTCACAAAGGTTCTGCTGGTTGTGCTTGCAGTAGTAGCATGCATCGCACGGCGCAGAGTTGAGCGCGACAACACGATCCCCAACATGGAACTTTGTTACGCCGGCGCCCACCTCTTCCACCGTGCCCGCCAGTTCATGGCCGAAAGGGATGGGAGGCTTCAGCATCTTCGCGTGGTAGCCGCGGCGGTAAACTTTCAGGTCCGTGCCGCATGTCAACGCTGCGGCAACACGCACCACAATTTCACCCGGACCGGCGGCAGGCATAGGAATCTGCTCAATACGCAAGTCTTCTTTGCCATAGAGCACTGCGGCCGTCATTTGATTCGCCATAACCTTCTATTTTCTCAGACCGGGTTGAATAAATACCTTCATGGATGCAGCCGTAGGGTTTGAAGCAACTTCAAGGGCTTCCACCGCCTGCTCCAGAGAAAAACGGTGCGAGATGAGCCGCGTCAGATCGAATCCGTTGCTAAATCCATCAAAAACAAGCTGTTCGCCTCGACCCTGTATCTCGACAGACGCGCTATAGGAGCCCATCAGGGTCTTCTCATCCATGCATACCGCTGCCGGATCAATCACAGCATCGCCGTGCTGCGTTTGAGCGAATAGTAGCACCCGGCCACCGGGTCGTGCGGCATCCATGGCAATGCGGATGAGAGAGTTACCACCCACCGCCAGGATCACCGCATCCGCGCCGCGGCCTTCCGACTCGCGCTTGGCTACCGCGACCACGTCTTCCCGGCTCGCGTCAATGGGATGCTTGAGGCCGAAAGCGGCGGCAATCGCATGGCGTTCGGGGTAAAGGTCGGAGGTGAGCACCTTGGCCCCAGTCCGCGCGGCAAGCGCCGCCAGAAGGATGCCGATGGGCCCCTGACCGATGACCAGCACCGTCTCGTCGGCGGCAAGGTTAAGATTCACAACCGCCTTAAGGCAGGTATTGACCGGCTCCACGAAGGCAGCCTGCTCGAAAGGTACACCATCCGGAATGCGGACCAGGCCTCCCGTGCGCACAATCCAATCCATCACGCGGACGTATTCTGCAAAGCCTCCGCCGGATGGCTCAAAACCTGCGGTGCAGCCCACCTTCTTGTAGGTCTCGCACTGGGCAAAGGTCTTCTTGCGGCAGTAGTAGCAGTGTCCGCAGGGAATGTGGTGAAAGACCATAACGCGGTCGCCGACGGCAAAGCCCGCGACACCCTCGCCGGTTTTGACGATCGTGCCGGAGGTCTCGTGCCCGAAAATGCGCGGCGCCGAATGGGAACCGGTATGGATCTTTTTCAGATCTGTCCCGCAGATGCCGCAGGAATGGACGCGAATCAGGACTTCGCCCGAGCCAATCTCCGGAACGGGGACGGTTTCGATGCGTATGTCGTTCACGCCGCGATAGACGGCTGCCTGCATCGTTGCAGAGATGGCCTCGCTTGCTGGAGCGGGCGCATTGGTGGTAACTGTCGCCATAGTTGTTACTACCAGATTACAGCGTCTCACGGATGGAATCAGCGACTAACCGTGCCAGGTTAGATGCTGCCGCTTTACTGTTCTCCCCTAATTGTTTCAGCGACGCCCAATATCGCGGGTGCAGAAGGGCATATGCGATGAAAGAAGGCATGCGCAGCTGGCCATCATTACCAAGGTAGCGATTGAAATCGGGCAGCTTATCGTTTGCGCCATCCGAGACGCCTTTGAAGCAGTAGAAAGCAATTTCCTTTTCGCAGGCCACGCGGGCAACCGTCGCCGCCTCCATGTCGACCAGCGGAGCCTGGTAGCGCTCGGCAATCTTGCGCTTTTCGTCGTGGCGGGCTACATGGTCCAGTGTGACCAGGCGATGGCCCGCGGGTGATGCAGTTGGATAGAGTCTGCCCGTCACACTGTCCATCACCTCGGAGATGACGAATGCGCCCGGCGGCTTGAGTCCGCAGGAAAGTGATCCCGCCCACCCTATCGAGGCAAGAGCATCCAGCGGCCCATCGCCAAATGCCATGACGCAGGCATTTTCCGCGGATCGCGCTCCCATGCCTGCGCTCACAGCGATGCACTCGATCCCGTTGATGCGACCTGCATAGACCTGTCCCTCACGCTGCCAGTCTTTCACCAGCGGCTTCAATTCCTCGGGTAATGCTGCGATGATGCCGATGCGTTTCATGTGGAGGGCGCGTATCCATGGGCGCGGAACCATTCAATGGCGGAGCGTAAGGCCGGGTAGATAGGAAGCTGACGGAAGCCTAATTCTCGCACAGCCTTCGCCGAAGAGGCGAACATCTTCTTTTTGCCCATGCGAACCGCTTCGACGGTCGCACGCGGTTCTTTGCCCAGCATACGTCCGGTGATGGTTTCGTCGAAGAGAGCAAAGGCCATCGCCACCGCGTGCGGCACCTTCGTCGTGGGCGAAGGCAGGCCGGTGATGGCGGACATCTTGTCGAGGATCTGCTTCAGCGTCAGGTTTTCGCCGCCCAGGATGTAGCGCTCACCCGGCGTGCCGTGATCGACCGCAGCCACATGAGCGCGCGCAACCTCTTCTACATCCACAAGATTGAGTCCGGTATCGACGTACGCGGGAAACTTGCGATTGAGGAAGTCGACGACGATGCGGCCGGTCGGGGTAGGTTTTACGTCGCCGGGACCGATAGGGGTGGTCGGGTTCAGCACCATAACCTCCTGTCCGTCGTAGGCGGCTTTGAGCGCTTCCTGCTCGGCGAGGAACTTCGAGCGCTTGTAGTGGCCGATCATATCGGCAAGCGACACCGGCGTGTTCTCGTCGACGATACTCCCGTCGCTCTTGAATCCCATGGTCGCCACGCTCGAGGTATAGATGACGCGGCGAACGCCCTCCTCGCGGGCAATGCGGAGCAATTCGCGGGTGCCATCGACGTTGACGGCATACATCTGCTTCGGATCGCGCACCCACAGGCGATAGTCTGCAGCGACATGGAAAACAAAGTCGCAGCCGCGAATACCCAACCGGAGTGATTCAGGATCGAGCAAATCTCCGGTGATAGTAGTCAACGCCGAGGGCGCGGGCATCCCGGCAAGGTTCGAAAGGTTGCTGGTCTTGCGGACGAGAAGGCGAAGATCCGCTCCCTGGCTGGCAAGGACGCTGGCGACGTGACTCCCGACAAATCCGGTGGAACCTGTGATGAAGACTTTCATTCGATGGTCGATCTCACCGTGGACGGTAACCCGCCCTTCATTCTGCACAGAGATCGTTTCTTTTCAGTTATTTAGCCGCGCATTTTTGGCGGGATTGTTTTAGAATCAGCAGTTTACGCTTCAGTTAGCATTCTACAAGACTTGCCATCTCTATTGCCGTACACAAGAATACGGGATTCTTCGACCAGAACGAGCCCTTCCTTCCCAAATTAGCCCGTTCTCTAACGACAGCGTCTACGTTGGGATTTAGGGCCCTGTCGATTCCCTGCCCGCTCCATAGCGCAGACCATCCACCAGCAGTTCGACCATTCTTCGCGCATAGACGGGCTCCTGGCCGTGAGGTCCGTGGCAGAGGGTCGCGACTGCACGCAGCAAATCGTCGGCTTCAATCCCTGGGCGCACGACTCTCGCTGCAACGGCCGCATCCAGCAAAGTTTTGAGTGCTGGCCGCAGGCGTTTGTTGAAGTAAACCGGCAGAGCGCTGTAAGCCGGGTCACCGGAGTGCAGCGCTGCTGCGAGCCCTCGCTTCGTACCAATGAAGTCCACGTAGCGTTGCATCCAGCGAGCCAATGCCTCACCAGGCTCGTACTTGCTCGCTATGTCAGAGGCCGCATCCGCGCAGGCATCTATCTGATTCTTAAATACGGCCACGATGAGATCCGAGCGCTGCGGAAAATGCCGGTACACCGTTCCCAGACCGACCCCCGCCTTTTCCGCAATCTCGCGGACCGGAGCGTCGACTCCTGACGTTCGAAAGACCTCCATCGCCGACTGGAGCAGTGAAGCCATCTTGCGCTGCGCGTCGGCACGCATGCGGCGAGGCTTGCCCTCTTCAGGCTCCCGGTCGTGGGTTCGTGCTGTAACTCGTTTTTTCACGGGCAAACAGTTGCAAACGGAACAATGTTCCGATTATTATCTGGAACATGGTTCCGGCTGCATCTAAAGCATATCAGGGACGTCAGCCGCGCATCGTGGAGGAGCGTACTATGCAGAACAAACCTGTCGCCCTGGTCACCGGGGCAAATCAAGGAATCGGTCTTCAGATCGCAAAGGATCTCGTGACACACGGCTTCACCGTGCTGGTCGGGTCGCGCAATCTCGAGCGCGGCGAGGCTGCGGCCAGCGAAGTTGGATCGGACGCACGCGCTCTCCAGCTCGACGTGACGGATCAGGCTTCGATCACCGCCGCAGCAAAGCGCATCCGCAACGAGCTTGGCCGTCTCGACGTGCTCGTCAACAACGCGGCCATCTCGAATACGCGACTGCGGACGAACGAGTCCGTCGAGGAATACTCTAAGTCGACCCGTCCCAGCAATGTCTCCCTCGATGAAATGCGCGCGGTGTGGGAGACCAACGTCTTCGGCGTCCTCGCCGTTACCCAGGCGATGCTGCCGCTCCTGCGCGAGGCGCCGGCAGCCCGCATCGTCAACGTGTCGAGCGGTGTTGGCTCGCTGACGCGGAGCTCGGACCCGGCCTACCCTTGGCGCTCGATCTTTGGCCCCGTCTATCCTGCGTCCAAGACGGCTCTCAACGCCATAACGCTTGCCATGGCGATCGAACTCGAGTCGACGGGCATCAAGGTCAACGCCGCCTGCCCGGGCTTCACCAAGACGAACCTCAACAACTACGCGGGCACGCAGACAGTCGAAGAGGGCGCCCGCGAGCCAGTGCGTCTCGCGCTGCTCGGCCCGGATGGCCCCACTGGCACGTTCTCGAACTCAGCCGGACCGCTCCCGTGGTGATGTAGCCTCGAGCAGGCGACCGAAGATGGCGCAACTACATCACCAGACACTCAAATCAGAAAAGGAGCAATACCCCCATGCCACTCAATTCGTACGTAACACTAGGCCGGTCCGGTCTGCGCGTTAGCCCCTTTTGCCTCGGAGCCATGACCTTTGGCGAAGACCTCGGCGGAGGCTTCGGAGCGAGTGTGACGGACTCCGAAGCAATCCTTGCGCACTACCTGGAACAGGGTGGGAACTTCATCGATACGGCCAACATCTATACCAGCGGCCACTCGGAAAAGATCATCGGCGACTTCTTCCATCAGGGCAAAGGCAAGCGCGACCGTGCAGTCATCGCGACCAAGTTCTTCTGCAGCCTCTTCGCCGGTGATCCAAACGGCGGCGGAGGTGGAAGGAAGGCCATCGTAGCGCAGTGCGAAGAATCGCTGCGGCGCCTGCAGACAGACTACATCGATTTGTACTACCTGCATAACTGGGACCGCTTTACGCCTATCGAAGAGACGATGAGCGCGCTAGACGATCTGGTGAAGTCGGGCAAAGTGCGCTACATCGGCATCTCTGACGCTCCGGCGTGGAAGGTGGCACAGGCGCAGGTGATGGCTCACTTCCGCGGCTGGAATCCCCTCATTGCGCTGCAGATCGAATATTCGCTCATGGAACGAACAGTGGAAGGAGAGCTGGTTCCAATGGCAGAAGAGCTGGGTCTCGGTGTGCTGCCGTGGGGACCGCTGAAGGGCGGCGCTTTGTCGGGTAAATACACGCGGGCAAATGGCGTGAAGATGCCGGGCTTAAGAGGCACACGCGTCGGAGCCCTCACCGAAAAGCAGTACGACATTATCGATGCGGTCGGCAAGGTTGCCACGGAGTGCAACACCAGTTCGTCTACCGTGGCGCTTGCGTGGCTGAAGGCTCAATCGGGCGTCCGCTCTACGATTTTTGGTGCTCGCACGCTTGAGCAACTGGACGCAAATCTGAAGGCGCTCGATCTCACACTCACACCTGAGCAGATTGCGTCTTTAAACGACGCGTCCAAACCTGTGCTCAACTTCCCTGCTGATTTCCTTGCGCATTCACCCTCCTTTAGCCATGCTGGAGCGACAGTCAATGGTGTTCCGAGCCAACGGACGTTCCTGGTTCCGAAGGACGACAGTTCCCGGTGGTGACGTCGAAACACACCCTTAACTGTAGCCCGAGGGAAAATAACGAATGGCGAATGCCGATCGCACCAGGATAATTCACCGCCGGACTCCGGAATCAGCGGCCATGTTGGCAAACGTCAAACGAGCGATGCGATCACCGTTAGACTGAACCGCTTGACGTTCAACGATGCGGACGAAATTCGGGCCTTGTTCAGCGAACTGATCGGTAAAAAGGTGGACGAGAGCTTTTTGCTGATCCCTCCATTTTTTACTGCCGGTGGAGACGAAATCCGCGTCGGGCATAACGTCTTCGTCAATCAGAACTGCACTTTCTATGACCTTGGCGGACTCGACATCGCGGACGATGTGATGATCGGCCCGAACGTGAGCATCATCACTGCGGCCCATCCCCTTGAACCTTCCGAGCGACGCGCTGCCACCATCGGAAAGCCCATCGTGATTGAGAGAAACGTCTGGATCGCAGCCGGCGCGACCATCATCGGTGGCGTAACAGTAGGCGAGAAATCGGTCGTCGCGGCGGGTTCGGTAGTCACCAGGGACGTTCCCCCAAATACCCTTGTCGGAGGAAATCCGGCGAGAGTGATTCGTTCGATTCGCGACTGAGGCAACGTCCGCAGGAGTGGAAACTGGAAGGATACTTTGGCCGGATGGGCCAAAGTATCCTTCCCTACCCGAGTTTCAGTGGTTCCCGATGATTGTGGGAGCCACAACAATGCGATCGAGATCGGGCGCATAGCCCGTCGAGTTATCGAAGCGAAGTGTATTCGTCCCTGCGTGCAGCGATACGTTGAGGACGGTGTAGGTCGGCTCATTGAACGTGCTGCCATTCAGATCGAGCTCCTGCGCAGTTCCATCATTGATCGTGAGGAAATAGGAGCGCGGTCCGCTGGTGGCGTAATCGACTTCAAGCTGATACACACCGTTGGACGGCACCGTGACGTTGGAGAAAGTAACAGCATTGCCCGCGCCGCCACCGATGTTGCCAGCCTTCGACAGTCCTGAGGAATAGTTGCTGAAACCCGCAGTCACCGTACCGCTGAGTGTGGCTGCTTCTGCTTCATAGACAGTCGCCAATGGCGCAGGAGCATCACCATTCCCGCGGATGACGATGCGGTCAAGATCCGGCGGATAGCTGGTGGGGTTTCCGAACTGGATCGTGTTCACGCCCTTCTGCAATTGCACAGGAACAATTGTGCTGGCAGGAATAAAGAAGCTGCCTCCGCCGGAGTTAAGCGTATGGAATGGGCCGCCATTCACGTTATAGAGATACGAGCGCAGCCCCTGCGTCATGGAATCGACCTGCATCAGGTAGACCCCGGCGCGCCGGACGTAGACGTTATTGAAGGTCACATTGTTGTTCGCCCCGAGTCCCAAACCACCGACCTTTTCTCCACCGGAGCAGGGCGTGCAGTCGGCGATCACAGCAGATCCGCCAAGAATGGCTGACTCCGCCTCATAGCTGGTAGAAGGCATGGGCGCACTCTGTCCAAAGGTGACAACCTTCAGCAGGCGCACATCGTGTCCTTGCAGAACCGTCGAGTAGGTAAGCGCAGATGGCCCCAGGTTCTGGTGACTCCACAGATCGCGCATCTGCAGCGCTCCAGTGACGCCGAGGAGATTCCAGGGGAGATGCACAACCGATGGCGTGGCGTTCAGGTTAAAGAGCGCTACGTAATACGTATGGTTGCCGAGGCTTGAAACCCAGACAGGCAAGTCTCCGCCCAGAACCTGTTTTGCCGGTTTGGCGGACTGATTGACGGCGACCACTTCGTCATTGCTGACAAGCTGCTTGCCAAAGCTGTCGATCTGGGTCAGATCGCCGCCAAGATACATCGGTGCATTGGCCATAGCCCAGAGCGAGACTGCCGTGCGCTTCTCATTGTTGGTCAGGCCGTCGAGCGTGCCGTCACCAATGTCGAGCGAGTCCATATCATTCCATCCCAGCGAAGGGCTCGCCGAGTTCTGCCATCCGGGAAGGTCGCGAAAGCGTTGATAGATGCGCTGCCAATCGGTGAGCGTCGCACAGCGGCCTTCGCACTCAATATCGTCCTCGATGCGGCGCGCATTCTGATAAGGCTGGAAGTCGGCAAGATAATCCTGATCGATGGCCCATGAAATCGTCAGCCAGATCGGTCGTCCGCTTGCGGCAATTGCCTTGGACCATGCGGCGACATCAAGCCGGTTGTCGATAGCCAGGCCATCGCTATACGAGCCCGGAGTGACACCATCGAGCTTGATGAAATCGACGCCCCACGAAGCAAACAGCGCGACAACGGAATTCATGTACTCCTGCGCGCCGGGTTTCGTGAAGTCGATCTTGTAGTGATATGGCGAAGTCCCAGGACCGCCGAAGGCATTACCCGCCGTGTAGGGAACAGTAAGGATGTCCTGAATGTGATACTGCGTTCCCAGAATCGGATAGTTTGCCTGGACGGCGGGCTGCTCGACACCCGGAATCCAGTAAATACCGGCCTTCTGCCCGTTCTGATGAATGTGATCGATCAATGCCTTGATATCAGGAAAGGTTGTGGTGTTCGGAATCGGCCTTCCATTCCCATCGAAGCTCCCCATCCAACCCGAGTCAATATTGATGTAGCGAAAGCCGTGAGCCTGAATGCCGGAGCTCGCAAGGGCGTCGGATTGCGTGCTGATGTTGGCCTGCGTGAGAAAGCTGCCGTTGATCGTCTGCTCGCTGAAGCTGCTCCAGCCGAGATAGGGCTTCTGCCCGACATCATTTACCTGCGCATGTGCAAAAAGACACCCGCCAGTCAGGAGCAGCGGAAGAACATGCTTGAGGGTCAGGCGCTGACGCAAGGATCGTCCAGCGCTGCGGTCGCGAATAGGAGTTGTCATTGGGGGGCTCCGTATTGGTTGTCCACTTCAGTGTTCAGGATGGGCAAATTCCGGACTTGTCCGGTAACGTACACATTTTTACGCCTTGCCTCGCAAAGCACATTGAAGGTAGAGCCCCATTTTTACGTCTGTCAAGAAAAAGAATGCACAGAGGGATTTATCTAAATTTCATCGCGTAACAAAGAGTTTTCTTTGACACCGGCGGATGAGAGATGGGCAGGGCAGACAGAAGATCGATTGAAGTGCTTAGAGAGTGTGTACGTTAACATAAATCGCATTACTATCGACTCGCTGACCCAAGTGAGACGATCACCCCTCACTTGCTGTTCGTGTCGAAGACCAGATGCCTCTCAAAGAATGGCAGCACCTCGGTATAGACCCGACCGTCCTCGACCCAGTTCCGTTCGCCCCAGGTCCCGTTGTACTCTTCCGCTTCGTGAGCAATCCCGAACTCATTCAGCTTGTGGGTGAAAGCCTGGTTGGAATACACATGGTCCTGATTCAGGTCGCTGCGCCCCCAGTCGAATTTGAATCCCCGCAGGGATTTCAGGTTGTCGGCATATTGAGGAATCATCTCTTCCAGAAAGAAATTGGTGCGCAGGCGTTCGGTGAGCTTGGTATCGACGATGAGTTTGTCTCCATCCTTGTGAGCTACCAGGTCGATGTAGAGCGGCGGCTTGTCGGGATTGGGCAGATGGGCCTGAAAGATGGCAGTGAAAATCTGGGAGTAGCCGTCCTTCTTCACATCGTCGAGGGATTTGGCATTCGCCATAAGATCCCAATTGGGCAACGAAGCCAGGACTTTGATCCCGGACCCGGTTCCCACCGGATGCAGACCATACACAGCGCTGAAAACCTCCGGATGCACCATGCCAAAACGAATCGCGCAATACCCTCCCATGAATTCTCCACTGACTCCGCGTGAGTCGCGGCGAGGCAGCGTCTTGAAGTTCGCGTCGATGTCAGGCACCAGTTCCTGGACGATGAAATCCTCCCAGTTCCCGCTCGCCGACGAATTGACGCACCAGGAACTTCCCACTGAGGTGTTCATATCCACCGCGACCAGGATGAACTTGTCGATCACTCCAGCCGCGATCGCCCGGTCGAAGAGGCTTTGCGTGTCTTTGTGGTCGAAAATATCGCGGTAGCTTCCAAAAGCGTCAGGAAAAAAGTAGATCACCGGATAACGCTGCTTCGAGTCTTCATATCCTGCTGGGAGATAGACCACCATCTTCCTCACCGGACTGGTGCCGATTTTGTTCCCGGCAAAGTTCTTCGACTGGATCTCCCGGCTGACAAGCTGGCTCTTTGCAGAATCGGCGTGCGAGGAGACCGCCTCTGAAAGGACGAAAAACATGACAGCCGTCATGCATACCGCTCTCTGTATCCGTGTTGCGATCATCTTGAACTCTCTCCTTTGCCGTCGCCGCTATGAGCGTTGTCGTCACCCATTAGAATCACATTGTGATACTAATCATGACACCTGTCAAAAGAAATTGTGATGAAGCCGCTGTACAACTCAGAACAAGCAGGATGGCAGCAGGAGCACAAGTGGTACACGCTTCACATCTGGCGCATTGTGACGCTCACCGTCGCCATGATGGGCTTTATTCTCGGGATTTTGCGAGCCTGCTGAACGCAGGTAGATTGCCTGTCAGGTGCTCAGAAAACAGCAACGCCGCCCGAATGGGCGGCGTTGCTGTAGAAAACTCTCGACACCAGCTTACAAGGTCGACTCGATCTCGAAGCCCCAGGCTTCCAGCAGCGCCTCAGGAATGTACTTCGAGTTGCGGTTGCGGCGAGCCCACTCGCGCAAGCGCGTGGAACGGATGTACTGATCCGGTGTAAGCTTATATTCCTTCACCACTTGTTCGAAGGAAGTTACAGTAGGGACGACCGGACCGATGGGCTCCGGCTTGCCCCAGTTTGGATTGCCACGACGTTTTGCCATTTTTCTTATTTACCCCTAGCAAGTAAGGTGACGTGCAAAGATTCCGGCGAAAGCAAGGGGAACCTAACGTAACAGCAGGCCTCGCCGGGAAGTCACAAACTCTTTAATTTTAGGTATTTTTTATCCAAAAATCAATAGAAAAATCGCGTTATACGAAACGAAATACGACGTAAGTACACCATCTTGAATCGATTTTTTTTTGCACACTTAATTAGACGTCCTGGCACGGCTTTCGACTCCTCAAAGCTGTAACATTCCTGCAATATATGAGCGCGACACACTCATATATTTCCCCTGACTGCTTGACAAACGTGTATCGGGTTCCCTACATTAGCAATCGAAGAGTGAAAGTGCTAAAGCCTGGGGGAGTACACCCTTCCGGGCCACCCGATCTCCTCAATAAATTGTTGCAGTCAGAAATTTCCTACATTTCAGCATTCAAAACCGCGAGGCTGGCCCTCGCGCGAAGGAGAAGCACCGCAATGGCAACTGCTACCGTAGCCACTACCTTTACTCCGTTGCATGACCGCATCCTGGTCCGCCGCGTAGACGAGGGCGAGACCGTCCGTGGCGGCATCATCATCCCCGACTCAGCCAAGGAAAAGCCCCAGGAAGGCGAAGTGATCGCCGTCGGCAAGGGCAAGTCAAACGACGAAGGCAAGACCTTTCCGCTCGATGTGAAGTCTGGCGACCGCATTCTCTTCGGCAAGTATTCCGGCACCGAAATCAAGATCGATGGCGAAGAATTCCTCATCATGCGTGAGGAAGAAGTCCTCGGCATCCTCAAGAAGTAGAACTCACCGTTCAGGCACACGCGGCTTCGCCGCAAAACCTTCAGGTATCAAATGTGGAGCGATCGGCTCCGCGATTGTAAGGAGAATTAGAAATGGCAAAGCAAATTCTGCACGGAGAAGATTCCCGCCAGGCAATTCTGCGCGGCGTGAATACTCTGGCTGACGCAGTAAAGGTGACGCTCGGTCCCAAGGGCCGCAACGTCGTCATCGAGAAGAAGTTTGGTTCGCCGACCATCACCAAGGACGGCGTGACCGTAGCCAAGGAAATCGAGTTGAGCAACGCGCTCGAAAACATGGGCGCACAGATGGTGCGCGAAGTTGCATCGAAGACCTCCGATGTTGCCGGTGACGGCACCACCACTGCCACGGTTCTCGCCCAGGCCATCTATCGCGAAGGTGTGAAGACGGTTGCCGCCGGAGCGAACCCGATGGCGCTGAAGCGCGGCATCGACAAGGCTGTTGAAGTCATCAACGGCAAGCGCGACGAGAATGGCGTTGTCACGGGCGGCGCTCTCTCGAAGTTCTCAAAGCCGGTTTCCGGCGACATGATTGCCCAGGTCGGCACCATCTCGGCCAACTCTGATTCGACCATCGGCAACATCATTGCCGAGGCGATGAAGAAGGTCGGCAAGGACGGCGTCATCACGGTCGAAGAGTCGAAGACGCTCGAAACGATGCTGGAAGTCGTCGAAGGCATGCAGTTCGACCGCGGCTACCTGAGCCCCTACTTCGTCACCGATCCGGACCGCATGGAATCGGTGCTCGAAGATCCCTACATCCTGATCTATGAGAAGAAGATCAGCTCGATGAAGGATCTGCTTCCGCTGCTCGAGCAGGTGGCCCGTCAGGGTAAGCCCCTCGTCATCATCGCAGAAGATGTCGACGGCGAAGCGCTCGCGACCCTCGTGGTCAACAAGCTGCGCGGCACGCTGAACGTCGCTGCCGTCAAGGCTCCTGGCTTCGGCGACCGTCGCAAGGCCATGCTCGGCGATATCGCGATCCTCACCGGCGGCAACGCCATCACCGAAGATCTCGGCATCAAGCTCGAGAACGTCAAGGTCGAAGACCTGGGCCGTGCCAAGCGCATCACCATCGACAAGGACAACACCACGATCGTTGAAGGCCGTGGCGAGTCCAAGGCAATCGAAGGCCGCGTGAAGGAAATTCGCAGCCAGGTGGAAAAGACCACCTCCGACTACGACCGCGAGAAGCTCCAGGAGCGTCTTGCCAAGCTGGTCGGCGGCGTCGCCGTCATCAAGGTCGGTGCAGCTACCGAAACCGAGATGAAGGAGAAGAAAGCTCGCGTCGAAGACGCCATGCACGCAACCCGCGCTGCTGTCGAAGAAGGCATCGTCCCGGGTGGTGGTGTGGCTCTGGTTCGCTCGGCAAAGGATGTGGACGAGCTCGTCAAGACGCTGCACGGCGATGAGAAGATCGGTGCACAGATCGTCCGTCGCGCCATCGAAGAGCCGCTGCGCCAGATCGTCGGCAATGCCGGTGAAGAGGGTGCCGTGGTCGTGGGTAAGATCCACGAGTCCAAGGACTCGAACTACGGCTACAACGCCGGAACCAACGAGTACGAAGACCTGGTCAAGGCCGGCGTCATCGACCCGACGAAGGTAACCCGCACTGCCCTGCAGAATGCGGCCTCCATCGCCGGACTGATGCTGACCACCGAAGCCATGGTCTCCGAAATTCCGGAGCCGAAGGCTGCTGCACCTGCAGGCGGCCACGGCGGCGGCATGGAAGGCATGTACTAGGACTGGCCGTCCAGGCACACGCGCCTCCGGCGCAAAACCACAAAAGCCCCGCCTCGCGCGGGGCTTTTGCTTTTCATCGTTACGATAATTTCTGCCCCCTACTTCACGAATTCAATCTACGGTGTGCATACTCATACTTGGGTAAAAACTCGAGATTAAGGAAAAACTAATGCGCTCACCCTTTGTTGGTATTGCATTTCTTTTTCTTACAGCGCCTTTCATCCAAGCACAGAGTTGTGGTGGCTTTTCCTCGGTCACGGAAAGTGTTGCTCTCGTTTATCCACCAATAGCCAAAGCAGCAGGGGTGCAAGGCACTGTAATTATGCTCACAACCTTTCGTAAAGACGGCACTCTAGAAAGTTCAAAAAATAGTCAGTGGTCCACTCATGTTGCGACAGAGTGCAATGAATTTTGTCTCAGGATGGAAAGCTAATACGTACAGCGGATCGCGTACCTGTCCCGTCGTAATTCGCTACTTCATCGCGCAGCCCGACCATAAGGAACCGAACCAACAACGCGAAGACCTGCAGCACGTTTCTATCTATGCTGTGCCGATAATTCTTGATAGCCAGTATTCAGCAATGGCGATTCGACGGTAGCCGAAGACTGCTGCACCTGCAGGCGGCCACGGCGGCGGCATTGGAAGGCATGTACTAAGGACTGGGCCGTCCAGGCACACGCGCCTTCGGCACAAAACCACAAAAGCCCCGCTTCGCGCGGGCTTTTGCTTTGCTCACATCGTGGCATGCAATCACGGAGTGAGATTCTCTCGTGGCTCCTTACTCGCAACGTACAGATACCGCAGCAGACGCTTTTCGCTCGTCAAGATATGTACACAGGAGAGGAACCGCTGCAGCCCCTCGAAGTTGGTATCGCCTTCCGCTGCGACCAGTTCCTCTTTCCTTTTCTCCCGTGCGTGATACCACTGCTTCGCGATCCGAGCCGCGCTCTCGGTTGTGTCTTTTACGCGGATGTGGCAAAACTTCGCTCGCTCCATGAGCCGTTCATTCTCTCCGGGTGGGCTGTACACGTAAAAGCCGATCGAGCTACGGGTGGCGATCTCTTCGTGGGAAACCATTCCGCCAATGACCAGCGCATCACTGAACAGCATCCGTCCGCCAGGCTTTAGTATGCGAAACATCTCGACCAACACCTCGGGGCGTCCTGGGAGATGGCACAGTACGTCATTCGAGAACACAGCATCGAAGGTGTTGTTGTCGAAAGGTAGATTCTTCGAGGCATCGCACCGCTCAAAACGCACCTGGGAAGCGAGACCTCTTGCCGCCGCAAGCTGGTTCGCAGTGCGAACTCCCGATTCGTTCATGTCCAGCCCGATGAGCCGGCAGCCCACTTTTTCTGCAAGGTGTACCGCATATCCGCCCGAACCGCACCCCAGTTCTAGCACAAACGAATCGGATTTCAGACCCAGCAGTTGGGGGATTGCATTCGATTCTTCCGTTGTCACCCAGCTTGTTTGCCCAAAATCCTCGCCGTAGGTCTCGATGCGCACCTGGCGGTAGATAGCCGACTCATAATTTTCGTACGCACTATCGTAGAGATCCACTTTGCGTGACATGTCAGGAATCCTCTCCCTGCGCGATCCTACTTGGAATTTCGACAAATTTTGTTCAAATACAGGCCAAAAGAGCGCTATTTTAACGCCTGGCAGACCCGGCTGCTTACCTCATTCACCCAAAAACGGGTGAAAATTAACTCTAAAGTAACATCACAAAGTAACTTTTAGGTTGCGTTACGATCAGCTTCTGGCTAGCCTAAATTATCAGCTCGCCGATATTCCCAACAAAAGTTAAAAGGATGCTCAGGATGAAACGCACATTTCTGTTCCTCATCCTGCTATGTGTGTACTACCGGGCTCGTGGACAGTCTGCACAGGCAGTGGATGACAGTTTGCCGTCAGCACCATCAGCCAGTTTCGTAGGCACACCAGCTGCGATAGCCCCTGCTGCACCGGCGGCCAATTCACCGAATCTTCCGCGCTCTTATCGTCCGGCCATGCCTATCACCACGCTTACCTGGGGCATGAAGATGGACTACTATCTGCGGAGCACGGGTTCCTTCCGAAATTTTCTTGAAGCGGGCTTCCTGGCCGGGATTCCCAACCTCCCCTCGGCTCCCGAGCAGCCGCAGCCTCCGGCGGCCGTTACCATCGACGGCGTACAGAACTACGCCAACGCCATGGACGCCTATGGCGACGGTATGGACGCCTGGCGCCGCTCCAGCGAAGATGAGCTGCGCTATCGCGGACGCCGCTTCGCTGTCGGCTTCGCTACAGCCGAAACGCGGCAGTTGCTCAGCGACTTCGTCCTTCCCGTCGCGCTGCATCAGGACCCCCGCTATGTCCCAGCCTATATCGATGGCTCCTTCGGCGAGCGCATGTGGCATGCGGTAAGCGCCATTGCCGTAACGCGCAGCGACAGCGGTCATCTGGTTCCGAACTATTCGAAGATCGGCGGCACCATCGCTGCGGCGTACATTGGCAAAGCCGTCTACGCGAAGGAGTTCGATGTTCCGCAGCTGAATACGGGGCGGTTCGTCAGCCACTATATTGGCTACAGCCTCGCCGGCGACCTGGCGACCAACGTAGGCCGTGAGCTGGTGCGCTCCTCCATCAAGCCCGATATCGAGATGTACTCGTCGCAGGGCATCGCGACCCAGGATTCGTATTACCCGCTCTCCGCCGGTGGGAAATTCTTTTACTGGGTGCGCAGCACCTGGGGATTGCGCAACTTTATCCAGGGCGCGCTGATGGCCGGGATTCCGAATATTCCCGATCAGCCGGAGCAGCCCGCAGTGCCGAACATTACAACCCAGGAGCAGGCGCTCGTCTTCGACGCAATCTTTGTGCAGTACGGCGAAGATATTCAGGCATGGCGCGACAATCTGGAAGACGACGTGCGCTACCACGAACGCCGTTTGATCGGCGGATTTAGCGAATCGGAGACGCAGCAGTTTCTGGCAAACCTGGCGGTGCCCATTGTCCTCGGCATGGACCCGCGCTACATCCCGCTCGGTCCCGGACACTCCGCCGGCTCACGCATGGGCAATGCTCTTACCAGCGTCGCAATAGGCCACATGGATTCGGGCCGCAAGATGGTCAACCTGCCGATACTCGCCGGAACCGTCGGCGCGGCATTTGTCGCCAAAGAGCTCTATTATCCAAAGCTCGGCGTGCCGGAACTCGAGAGCAATCGTGTACTGGCGAAGACGATCGGCTTCAACTTCGCTGCGGATGGCCTGCTGAACCTGTTCAGCGAGTTCTTCATGCACAAAGGCTTTTAGTTCCTCCACCAAGCGAGCTTCGCACAGACAATCTGCCGGCAACCAATTACATTGGAGGAAAGAAGGCAGACGGCTGTAGCAGTTCGGCCTGGAGGGAACAGTGGACCAGAGGTTTTCCGGCAAACTGGCATTGGTCAGCGGAGGCACAGGAGGACTTGGTCGCGCTGTGACCGTGGCCTTTCTTGCGGAAGGCGCACGTGTGGCCGTTCCGTATTTCGATCAGAAAGAATTCGATGACCTGAAGGCCGCGGCTTCTGAGCATGCCGCAAGACTCGAAGGACAAAGCATTGACGTGACCGACGAAGCAGCCGTCCGTATGTTTGCGGATGGTGTGCTGGCAAAGCATGGCAGGCTCGATGTTCTGGTAAATACTGTGGGCGGCTATGCCGGCGGCTTAAAGCTGTGGGAGATGGATGCGAAAGTCTTCGACCGGATGCTGCAATTGAACCTGCGCTCTGGCTTTGCTTTGTCGCGCGCAGCCGTGCCAGCAATGCTGAAGCAGGGACACGGAGCGATCGTCAATGTTGCGGCGAAGGCTGCGGTCGATCACGCTGCGGGCGCATCGGCGTATGCGTCTTCGAAAGCAGCGGCAGTGGCACTCATGGATTCGCTCGCTGCCGATCTGAAGGGCACGGGAGTTCGCGTGAATTCGATTCTCCCGAGCATTATCGATACGAAGGCGAACCGTGAGGCAATGCCGGACGCGGATTTCAGCAAGTGGCCGAAGCCGGAAGAGATTGCCCGCGTCATTCTTTTCCTGTGTAGCGACGAAGCAGCGGTAGTTCATGGCGCGGCTTTGCCTGTCTACGGGAATAGCTGATTCTTTCTACCTACAAATGAAATAGGCGATCCGCTCCTACGACGAGTCCAAGTGTGATGAGAGCTATCGCCACTTCTCCCACTGCGCCGACAATAAATGGCCGGACACCCTGCTTGCCCAGCTCGCGGAAGCTGGTACGCAGCCCCACGCCGGCAAAGGTGAGCAGGAAGGCCCAGCGCGACAGGTTGCCCAGCGTCCCCAGCTGGGGTTTGGTGAAGAAGCCGATAGTCGCAAGCAGCGAGATGAGCAGGAAGCCGAGCACAAACTTCGGAAATTTCTTCCAGAGGAATGCGCCCTTGTTGGTGATTTCCGCAGCCTGCCCCTTTGATGCCCAGTAGATCGCATAGCCGAGCACGACGAAGCCGATGAGCGCGTTGCGGCAGGTCTTGGCCAGGACGGCGAATTTGCCTGCTGCGTCGGAATAGATCGCGCCGGCAGCGGTTGCCTCGGCCGTATTATCGACCGCGAGACCAGTCCATAGACCGTAGGCATGGTCGCTCAGATGCAGAGCGTGCCCAACCAGCGGGAAGACGAAGAGTGAAATCGCGCCCAGAGCGAGAATCGCGGCGATCGCATAGGATGAGTCTTCCTCGTCGGCATCGATCGCTCCCTGTGTCGCGATAATGGCCGAGACGCCGCAGACCGACGATCCAACGGCCAGCAGCGTGATGAGCTTAGGCGGGAGTTTGAAACCTCGCCCCAGGTAGGTCATGAACGTCAATGCCAAAGCCAATTCGATGAAGACAAGAATGAGGCTGATGCCGCCCAGGCGCAGGATGTCGCCAAGAATAAAGCGCGCACCGAGCAGGACGATTCCAGCCTTGAGCCAGAATTCGTAGGTGGCAACGCCGGGACGAAAAATCTCCGGCACGCCCACGGTGTTGGCGATAACGAGGCCGATCACAATGGCCCAGAGCACATACTCAATATTGGGCAAAACAAGATGATGCGCCTTGCCGTAGTGCGCGATGAACTGCTCGATGAACTTGCCGGCACACCCGACGGCGATGAGCAGAAGCACTCCGGGAATGAGGCGAAAGAAGCCCATGCTATTCGAGCGCGCGGCTGTGTGCGTCTGAGGAAGTGCAGCAGAACTTGCCATATGCGTCCCTTCTGCCCTACCAGGGCACCGTTTTGAGGATGCCGATACGAACGAGCAGGGCAAGAGCGAGCGAGAGCAAAACAGCCCAGCTATCAAGAGAGAGAAGACGACTCTTTGTGGGAGGAGTCATAAACACGTGCTCCGATCAAAAAGACAATGGTGATTGGGATTTTCAGGAAAGACGAGGAGAGACTAGCGACAACAACAGCGGTGCATGCAGCGGAAGGAGGCGGGTTGGGCGTAGGCTTGCATGCTTTGGATATGTTGTACCACTAGCGGCGGGAAAACAAAAGCTCCGTTCTGTGCGGGGCCGGTTCTTAGCGAATGGACAACTAGGGCAAACGAACCACGACGCCGGTGCTGATCGTTTTAGGATGAAAGCTTTGATTCATACTGGAAAATCCACTATAGGAAAACTCTGCAACCCGCCAGTCAATGTGCGGAAAAAATGGTGAGATCAGCCCCGACAAGCAACTGATATTCAGCCGCCGTTGTATTGGTGCGCGCCGTTCCCCGTCAACATTCAACCTTTAGGAAGAGAAGAGCGATGCGCATTTAGTTTTTAATTCCTGATCATTGCAGCATAGAAAGAGCCGCACATCTTTAGATGTGCGGCTCCATTTTTCACTGCAGATAGCTGCGAATGTTAAAGCGCTACCTCAGCTTTGCCATGATCTCGTCGAGCACCTGCTTTGAGGGGCGCGTGCGCTCCTGAGTCAGGGTCGCCAGCGGCTCGTCAACCATGTTCAGCATCTCGGTAAAGCTCGGCTTCTGCGTGTCGATGTAGAAGACGCCTGTAAGCACTTCGCCCTTTTCGTGCGCTTCCATCAGAGCCTTCACAGCAGTAACGCGGCTGGTGGGGTTGTAGTCCTCATGCAGCTTGCGCAGACGCATATGCGAGCCATCGTGCATGGTCACGTCGTACGTCGAGCCTTCGTCGTAATCGATGGCGATGTCCTCGAAGTGCGGCACGAAACCCACTTCGCTGATCGCTTCCTCGTGCTCCTGCATGTACTTGTAGCTCTTGGTCGAGCCTTCGTGATCGTTGAAGGTGACGCAAGGCGAAATGACATCGAGCATCACCGTTCCCTTGTGTGCGAGCGCCGCTTTCAACATGGCCAGGAGTTGCTTTTTATCACCGGAAAACGAGCGGCCCACGAAAGTCGCGCCCAGTTGGACGGCGAGCGTGCAGGTGTCAATGGCCGGAAGATCGTTGATGACGCCGGTCTTCAGCGTCGAGCCGATATCGGCAGTCGCCGAGAACTGGCCCTTGGTAAGACCGTAAACGCCGTTGTCTTCAATGATGTAGATGAGCGGCAGGTTGCGGCGCAGCAGGTGTACGAACTGCCCCATGCCAATCGAAGCCGTATCGCCGTCGCCGGAGACTCCGAGCGCTGTCATCGTCTTGTTGCCAAGCAGCGCACCCGTAGCAACCGAGGGCATACGTCCGTGGACGCTGTTGAAGCTGTGTGCGCGCGACAGGAAGTAAGCTGGGCTCTTCGACGAGCAGCCGATGCCGGAGAGCTTCATCACGCGCTCAGGCTGTACGCCCATTTCATACAACGCGTCGATGATGCGCTCGGAAATGGCGTTATGTCCACAGCCGGCGCAGAGCGTTGTCTTGCCGCCACGGTAGTCGAGAATCGGAAGCCCGAGGCGGTTTACTTTCGGCGCGGGAGTGGGTGTTGCGGTCGTCGTAGCCATTAGATAATTCCCTCCTGCAGCACGAACTCATCGGTGACGGAACGCGCGTCGATTGGCAAGCCGTTGAAGTGGCGGATGGAGCGCAGCTTCACCGCATCTTCCGCAGGCAGATCGAGCTTCAGCAGGCTCAGCATCTGCGCATCGCGGTTCTGCTCCACGATGTAAACGTGGTCGTGTGAAGCAACGAACTCGTGCACTTCCTTCGTGAACGGGAAAGCGCGGATGCGAAGATAGTCGGTCTCGACGCCGTATTCCTTCTTGAGCTGATCGCGGCTTTCGAGCACTGCGAAGTCCGATGTACCGAAGGCGATGATGCCAACCTTCGACTTCCCTGTCTGCACGACGATGGGGTGCGGAACAAGTGTGCGCGCCGTCTCAAACTTGCGGTTCAGGCGCTCCATCAGGTTCTGGTAATCGTCCGGACGCTCCGTGTAGAGAGCCTTTTCATTGTGCCCGCTGCCACGCGTGAAGTAGGCAGCCTTCGGGTGATCCGTGCCAGGCAGCGTGCGATATGGAATCGCATCGCCATCCACATCCTTGTACCGGCCAAATTCGCCCAGGCGCTTCAGATCGTCCGCAGTCAGAACTTTGCCGCGGTCGAGCGGCTTCTCCGGATAATCGAACGGCTCGGACATCCAGTTATTCATGCCGAGATCGAGATCGCTGACAACGAAGACCGGAGTCTGCAACCGCTCGGAGAGATCGAAGGCTGCGATCGCGAACTCGTAGCACTCCTTCACGCTGCCGGGCAGCAGCATGACGTGCTTGGTGTCGCCGTGCGAAAGATAAGCGATCGAGAGCAGATCGGCCTGCGCCGTGCGCGTGGGCAATCCGGTAGAAGGGCCGACTCGCTGAATGTCGAAGATGACGCCAGGCAGCTCAGCAAAGTAGCCGAGGCCTGCGAATTCCGCCATGAGCGAGATGCCAGGACCGGAGGTCGCCGTCATGGAGCGTGCACCTGACCAGCCTGCGCCGAGCACCATGCCGACAGCAGCCAGCTCGTCCTCAGCCTGCACAACAGCGAACGTCGCCTTGCCATCCGGCTCGACGCGATATTTCTTCAGGTAATCGATGAGCTGTTCTACGACCGACGAAGACGGCGTGATCGGATACCACGTCACCACCGTGACGCCCGCGAACATCGCGCCCAGCGCTGCAGCGGCGTTGCCGTCGATGATGATCTTGCCTTCGGTCGCGTGCATGCGTTCAAGCACATACGGATCATGCTTGGTCAAAGATTCAGCGGCATAGTTGTATCCAGCCTGCACAGCAGCCCAGTTCAGATCGGCGGCCTTCTGCTTCTTCGCAAACTGGCGGCGGAGCGCGGCTTCGACAGCCGTCATGTCAAACGACAGAAGCTGCGCCGCAACGCCAACGTAAATCATGTTCTTGACCAGCTTGCGCAGACGAGCTTCCGGACATACAGCAGCAGTCAGCTTATCGAATGGAACGGGATAACAGGCAACGTCATCGCGATACTGCTTGAGGTTCTGCGCCTCTTCGTAAATGGCGACTGCGCCTGCTGGCAGCGAGAGAATATCTTCCTTCGCCGTCTCCGCATTCATCGCAATCAGAATGTCGATTTCTTTTTTGCGGGCGACGTAGCCGTTCTTGCTGGCGCGAATGGTATACCAGGTGGGCAGGCCTGCAATATTCGACGGAAAGAGGTTTTTGCCGCTGACCGGAATTCCCATGCCGAAAATGCTCTTGAGCAGCACGCTGTTGGCGGACTGCGATCCTGATCCATTGACGGTAGCTACCTGGATGCTGAAGTCGTTGATTACACGCTTGGAAGCGTCGTGTGCAGATGCGCTTGAGGCTTGCTGGCCTAGCGCAACATCTCCTGTCGCCATTGGGCGAAGTTCCCTTCGAGTGGAGGTCGAAAGATGTGATCTTTCACTCTTTATTATAGACAGCGCGCAGCTAAAACCCGCGCCTTGCGTACCTCAATGGACAATATCGTCAGCGAGTGGCGCGTATCACCGATTGAACGGTAGCTCACTTACATAAAAATAAGTGATGAGCAGCGCTTAGTGCCGCACATCTATCATCAATTGTGTGAGATGCGCCTTCTCCTCTGCATTCAGCGGAAGCAGCGGCACGCGCGGGCGCCCACCGTAGTAGCCGTTCAGCTCGCACGCATACTTCACGCCGGGAATGCCGTACGTTCCAACCACAGCGCGCGATGCTTCAATAATGCGCTGCTGCTTGTCAGCGGCCAGCTTCGGATCGTTCTCTTTCCACGCCGTGTAGATTTCCTGGCACGCCTGCGGAGCACATGAGGCAAATGCCAGCACCGCGCCCGTCACTCCCACGCCTAAGGCTTCATGCAGATTGTCGGCCGAGCCACTCAGTACCTGGAAGCCAACTTCTTTCACGCGCGTGGCAACTTTCGGCTTTGGCGGAGGAACAGCGATCGCCGTGGCCTTTGCACCAAGCGTTTCGGCGGATACGAATGTAGAAGCCTCGAGCGGTTGATCGAGCAGCATGCGATTGGTGAACGCCGCAAAAACATTGGTGACAGCGATGGCGCGCTTCGGTGCGGAGCGCGTCGCCTCGACAACCTTCGCCAGTTGCGCAATATTACCGGTCGAATCCTTGAGCCCGATGATGTTCGGGTGCTGCGCCAGCTCCGCAATCACTTCCACCGGCAGATCATAGTGCGTGAACTTGGGTATGTTGTAGAGCACGACCGGCAGCGGTGAGCGGTCGGCAACCATGCGGAAATAGGTCAGCATTTCGAGCGAGCGCATCTGCGGGCTGTAGTAGTTCGGCGTGCGCACCAGCACCGCATCGTAATTCTGCGTCGCGGCGAACTCTGCCAGCTTCAGCGTTTCCAGCGCGCTCTCACGCGTCACTCCAGCGAGAAGGACTTTTTCCGCAGCCGCAGCCTCGCGTGCCACACGCAGTACCTCGCGCGTCTCATCGTCGCCGAGCATCACCGCCTCGCCGGTCGAGCCAAGCACGACAATGCCCGCAATGGGCGTGCGTGAATAGCGATCCATATTGTGTTCGAGCTTGCGGAGGTAGAGGCGGCCGTCCGGATAGAACGGCGTGGTCACAGCAGAGAAGATGCCTTCGAGCAGCATGAATCTATTCTAAAGGCTTGCTATCGATTGGCGCTGTGTAGTGATAAATCAAAATGAAAGCCGTCATTCTGACGACCTGAAGGGTCAGAATGACGGCTGATCTATCGCTATCTTGAAAACTGTTCTAAGCCTCGTTCACGCCATGGCACTTCTTGTACTTCTTGCCCGATCCGCAGGGGCAAGGATCGTTGCGGCCGACCTTGTCACCCGTTCTGCGCTGCGCCGGAGCTTCCGCGCTGGCGCTGCCGGCCATACGCGCATGTTCTAGCTCACGCCGCTTCTTGCGCTCGAACTCTTTCTCGATTTCGTCAATCGTCGTCGAAGGCTGACGTGTCGGAATCGGGACTACAGGCCGTTCCGCGACGGCCACGGCGGATTGACCATGCTCCAGGCTCGCTTCTGCCGAAGAAACCGCAGGCGCTGCCGGAATCGCAGGACGCGAACGCGATGGGATCACCAGCGGCTGGCCATCCGGCCCGACAATCTGCATCAGGAAGAGATAGCGCACGGTGTCTTCCTGGAAGCGCGCCATCATCTCCTCAAACATGTCGAAGGATTCCTTCTTGTAGGCCACCAGCGGATCCTGCTGGGCGTAGCCGCGCAGACCAATGCCTTCTTTCAGGTGGTCCATGTTCAGCAGGTGATCTTTCCATAAACCGTCGAGCACGCTGAGCATGATCATGCGCTCGTGGAAGCGCATGGCCTTGTCGCCAATGACCTGTTCCTTCGCCTCGTAGCGATCTTTCAAGCGCTCGAAGAGCGTTTCGCCCAGTTCGTGGCGCGTCATCTCGTTCAGAGCGATGCCTTCGGCATCCGCATCCAGTCCGAAATGCGAGATGAGCTTGCTCTTCAGCGTATTCAAATCCCACTGGTCAGGGTGCTGCTTCTCAGGTGCCGACTCATCGAGCAGCAGGCTCAGAATGTTGGCGACATAATCCTCGACGATCAGCTCTTTCTGATCGAGTCCTTCAAGCAGCTGGTGACGCAGTCCATAGACGGCCTCGCGCTGCTTGTTCATCACGTCGTCGTATTCGAGTAGGTGTTTACGAGCTTCGAAGTTCTGCGACTCAACAGCCTTCTGTGCCGCTTCGATGCGCTTCGAGATCATGCGTGATTCAATCGGCACGCCCTCTTCCATGCCAAGGCGCTGGAGCAATGTGCCAACCCACTCCTTGGCGAAGATGCGCATCAGGTCGTCTTCAAGCGACAGATAGAAACGCGATGCGCCCGGATCGCCCTGGCGTCCTGCGCGTCCGCGCAGCTGGTTGTCGATACGCCGCGACTCATGCCGCTCGGTGCCAAGGATGTGCAGGCCGCCTGCAGCAATCACCGCCTCATGCTCTTTTGCCGTGCTCGCCGCGTAGGCAGCATAGGCCTGGTCCCAGACCTGCTGTGTTGTCTCGAATTCCTGTCCCTGGTAGTAGAAGCGGAACATGCCCGGCGCTGCCATTGGATTGAGCGCGCCTTCGGCCACGCTGATTGCGCGCGCTGCACCCTTCTTGACCAAATCCTGCTTCGCGACAAACTCAGCGTTACCGCCAAGAAGAATGTCTGTGCCGCGGCCTGCCATGTTGGTCGCGATGGTGACCATACCCAGACGGCCCGCCTGCGCGACAATCTCCGCTTCGCGCTCGTGGAACTTGGCGTTC
>Ga0206863_1089_pt1 | contig 31955 bp, 20 predicted proteins | sample Alteio_BWOrgCont_41_FD_152634 | JGI IMG/M metagenome (GOLD analysis project Ga0206863, IMG submission 152634) | Enriched cells from forest soil in Barre Woods Harvard Forest LTER site, Petersham, Massachusetts, United States -... | ecosystem: Environmental > Terrestrial > Soil > Temperate forest >...
CACCGTCAAAGGGGTCATGCGGGACATCCCCCCCGAATTCCCAGATCCAGGCGGACGCAATTATGTCCATGACCACCCTGACCGAGAAATTGGACAGCAACATCAACAGGCAATGGGGGAACTACGGCAGCCGGAGCTTCGTCCTGTTGAAACCCGGAGCCAGTGCGAAGACCTTCCAGGCAAAGTTGCCGGCTTTCCTGGATCGGAATGACGGCCAGGAGATGAAGCAAATCCAGATGTTTCCAACCCTGTACCTGGAAAAACTACGCGACGTATACCTGCGTTCCACCCGGGACGGCAACAAGATTCCCCACATCAAGAATGTATATATTTTCTCCGCCATCGCCGTCTTCATACTTCTGATCGCCTGCTTCAACTTCGTGAACCTGACTACGGCGCGTTCTACGGAGCGCGCCCGGGAGGTGGGCATACGCAAGGTGGTCGGTGCCCTGAAGACCCAACTGGCGCGTCAATTTGTGGGGGAAAGCATCATCCTGTGCCTCATCGCCTGGTTTTTATCGCTGGGTATCACCCAGCTCCTGCTATCCTCCTTCAATACACTCAGCGGTAAGATCATCAGCCGGACCATTTTCTCGCACCCGCAATATCCTTTGCTCCTCCTGGGGGTAGCCGTGCTGGTGGGTATTCTCGCCGGTACATATCCCGCCCTGGTCCTTTCATCCTTCCGCCCGGTTGCAGTACTGAAAGGCCGGTTTGCCTCGGGGACCAAGGGCAGGTTGCTGAGGCGTTCCCTGGTCGTTATTCAGTTCACCATTTCCATCGCCCTGATCATCGGCACCATCATCGTGTATTCCCAGATGAGGTATATGCGCACCGCGGACCTGGGTTTTAATAAAGACCAAAAACTGATCATCGAAACAAACGGCGATCCGGCGATGCTTGCCTTTAGGAACGCGGTGGCCCAAATGCCCAACGTGGTGGGTGTTTGTACCTCGGGCAGCGTCCCTGGCGGCGGCAATCCGGGGGCCTATTCCCAAATTCAGAATGCCAAGGGGGATATGCAGATCGCCAACCTGAACTTATATTTTGTGGATTTCGACTACCTGCCCCAATACCAAATGAAGGTCCTGGCGGGTCGCGTTTTCGATCGGTCTTTTGGTACCGATACAACCCAGGCGATGGTGGTCAATGAAGCCGCCATGAAAATGTTCGGCTATACGAAACCTTCCCAGATCATCGGCCGGAACTTCGACCAATGGGGCCGGCAAGGGAAAATCATCGGCGTTTTGAAAGACTTCCATAACAAATCGCTGCAGGAGGACATCAAACCGCTTAGCATCCGCATCGAGCCCGGAGGCTGCCACCTGGTAAGCGCCACCCTCAGGGGAGGTTCCGACATGAAAGCCACCGTAAAGGCCATCGAAGATAAGTGGAAGGCCATGGTCCCCAGCCGCCCCTTTACCTACTATTTCCTTGATGAATTCTTCGACCGTCAATACCGCGACGAAGACCGGTTCATGAAATTGTTCCTGGATTTCGCGGCCCTGGCCATCTTCATTTCCTGCCTGGGCCTGCTGGGCCTGGCCAGTTACAGCACAATACAGCGAAAGAAGGAAATCGGTATCCGGAAAGTATTGGGCGCCACGGTATCCGGACTCGTGGGCCTTTTATCCAGGGAATTCGTCATCCTGGTGGGCGTTTCATTTGCGATCGCCGCCCCGCTTGCAGGGTACTTCATGTATAAATGGCTGAACGGCTTCGCCTACCGGACGAGCCTGGCATGGTGGATGTTTGCCACCGCGGGCGCCACCGCCCTGATCATCGCTTTACTAACCGTTAGCTATCAGGCGGTGAAAGCCGCTGTGGCAAACCCTGTGAAAAGTCTAAGGACCGAGTAAATATCAGCGCCATGATAAAAAATTACTTACTGGTAGCTTTCAGGAACCTCTGGCGACACCGGGGGTTCTCGGCCATTAATATACTTGGCCTCACGGTAGGGCTTACCGCCTTCTACCTGATCTTCCTGTACGTCCGCTTCGAGCTGACGTATGACCATTTCCACACCAAGGCGGACCGGATTTTCCGCATCGTCGCCGATATTAAAACGCCCACGGAAACGCGAAAGGTAGACGGCCCTGCCTGGGCGGTGGGGCCCCACCTGCCGGGGGAATTCCCGGAGGTGGAAGCGGCCGTGCGGATCTCTCCGAACGACCTCCTCGTACGCAGGGGAGACGTACATTTCCAGGAAACGAATTCGCTGTTCGCGGATTCCAACTTCTTTACCATGTTCGATTTCCCGTTGAAGTACGGGGATCCCAAAACAGCCCTGAAGGAACCTTACAGCATCGTACTTTCCGAAACGGCAGCCAAGAAATATTTTGGAGACGCAAACCCGGTGGGTGAACACGTGCTGTTGACCATCCTCGGCTGGAATGCGGTCATTACCGGGGTGATGCGGGACCTACCCGAAAACACCATGATCCAGGGGGACATGATCGTTTCCATGACCACGATTTCGCAAAAGGTGGATTCCACCCGCGACAATGACTGGCAGAACTACGGACTGAAGACCTATGTCATGCTGAGACCGGGCACCGATTACAAGCGCTTCCAGAGCCGCCTGCCCGCCTTCCTGGAAAAGCTGGACGGACGGGAAATGCGCGAATCGCAGGATTTCCCCACGCTGCTGTTGGAACCCGTCAAGGACATTCACATGTATTCCACGCGGGACGACAATAAGACCGGGAATATCGGTAAAATTTATATTCTTTCGGCCATAGCGCTGTTCATCCTGCTGATCGCCTGCTTCAATTTCGTGAACCTCACTACCGCCCGATCCACGGAACGCGCTAAAGAGGTAGGTATACGCAAGGTCATAGGCGCCAAACGCAACCAACTGGCGCGTCAATTTATAGGAGAAAGCGTCATCCTTTGCCTCATAGCCTGGATACTTACGCTCGCCCTATCAACGCTCTTGCTGCCTATGTTCAACAGCCTTAGCGGGAAGACCCTCCATCCTGGTTATTTCCTGGAATTGCTGGGGTTGGCCATGGCGATCGGCCTGCTGGCGGGTATCTATCCAGCCTTGGTCCTGTCATCCTACCGTCCTGTGGCAGTCCTGAAGGGCCGTTTTACTACCGGCAGCAAAGGAACACTGTTACGCAAGGCGCTCGTGGTCGCCCAGTTCACGATCTCGATTACGCTGATGATCGGGACCATCGTGGTGTATGCACAGATGACCTTCATGCGAAAAGCCGACCTGGGTTATAATAAAGACCAGAAAATCATTATCGATACAGAGGGGGATCCCAACCGGGACGCTTTCCGGAATTCACTGACAGGCCTGCCCCACATACGTTCGGTCACCATGTCGGGACTCATCCCTGGTAAGGAACAGTTCCCGCAAGCCCTTTCCAGGATTCAGAACGTGCGGGGGGAAATGCAGTCCTCGAACCTCGATGTATTTTTTCGTGGACTTCGATTTTATTCCCGAATACCAAATGAAAATGCTCGCGGGCCGGGCTTTCAATAAGACTTATGGGACCGATACGACCCAGGCGATGATCGTCAACGAGTCAGCCCTGAAACTATTCGGATATACCCGTCCCGACCAGATCCTCGGCCAAAAGTTCGATCAATGGGGCAGGCAGGGGACCATCATCGGTGTGGTGAAGGACTTCCACCTCCATTCCCTGCAAGAAGCCATTCAGCCCATGACCATGCGGATCGAGCCCCAGGGTTGTTACCTGGTCACGGTCAATGTGGACGCGGGTGCGAATATCCCCGGCATCCTCAAGGCCATAGAAAGCGCCTGGCATGCGGCCTTCCCCGTCCGACCCTTCAGTTATTACTTCCTCGACGAGTTCTTCGATCGCCAATACCGGAATGACGAACGCTTTGGAAATATTTTCCTCGACTTTGCCGTCCTGGCCATCCTGATTTCGTGCATGGGACTCCTGGGATTGGCCAGTTATAGCACCCTCCAGCGCAGACGGGAAATTGGGATACGTAAGGTCCTGGGCGCCAGCACGAGGGCCATCGTACAACTGCTGACAACGGATTTTGTGCGCCTGGTCGCCCTGTCTTTTGTCCTGGCCACTCCGCTGGCAGCTTATTTTATGCATCACTGGCTGGAAGGGTTCGCCTATCGGACGAGCCTGACATGGTGGATGTTCATCATCGCAGGACTCACAGCATTGATTATAGCAATGCTGACGGTCTGTTATCAGGCCCTGAAGGCTGCTATCGCCAATCCCGTGAAAAGTTTAAGAACCGAATAAATCTAAACCATGATACGAAACTATATCCGCGTTGCCTTCAGGAACCTTTGGAAAAGCAAGGGTTTCTCCGCCATAAATATCCTGGGCCTCGCCGTAGGCCTGGCCACCTGCCTGCTCATCCTGTTCTTCGTTTTGGATGAATTGGGCTACGACCGCTACAATGCCAAAGCTGACCGGATATACCGGGTGGATGGGGAACTGATGTTCGGGGGGACCCACTACATCATGGCCGTCGCGCCCGATCCCATGGGCGCCACCCTGAAAAGAGACTACCCCGAGGTGGAACAATACGTCCGCTTCCGGAGCTTCAATAGTTGGTTCCTGGTCAAGAAGGGGAGCCAGAACATCCAGGAAAATAACGTCGAGTTCGTCGACTCCACTTTTTTCGATGTATTCACCTTCCCGATGATCGTGGGGAATCCGTCCACCGCGCTCACGGAACCCCATAGCATCGTCATCACCGAAAGCATGGCCTTGAAATATTTCAACGGCACGGATGTATTAGGGAAAACCCTCACCGTGAACGATTCGGTGCCTTACAAGATTACGGGCGTGATCAGGGACATGCCAACCCAATCCCATTTTCGCTACGATTTCCTCGTGCCCATGGCCGACCTTCCCGAAAGCAGACAAAATATCTGGGTCTCCAATAATTTCAACACCTATGTGGTCCTAAGGCCTGGCAGCGATCCACGTGCATTTTACAAACACGGGGAGGAAGTGGTCAACAAGTACATGCTCCCTCAGGCTTCCCAGATGTTGCATATCACGGCCGATGATTTCCACAAGGCGGGTAATTTTGCCCATTACAACCTTTTCCCCCTCACGGACATTCACCTGCATTCCAATAAGACAGCCGAACTGGCAGCCAACGGGGACATCACCTACGTGTACATTTTCTCTGCGGCGGCGCTGTTCATCCTGCTGATCGCCTGCGTCAACTTCATGAACCTTTCCACGGCCAGGTCCGCCGGCCGTGCCAAGGAGGTAGGGGTTCGCAAGACCCTGGGTTCCCTGAAGGGCAACCTGATCGGCCAGTTCCTGACCGAATCCATCCTGGTCAGCTTCCTGGCGCTTGCCCTGGCCCTGGTGCTGGTGAGCCTCATGCTGGGTTATTTCAACAGCCTTTCAGGGAAGGAGATGCACATCGGTACCCTACTGTCCAGGCCCGTTGTGGATTTGTCTCTGGTAGGACTGGCCCTGGTCGTGGGCATACTGGCAGGAGTGTACCCGGCTTTCTACCTGTCTTCCTTCCAGCCCATCAAGGTCCTCAAGGGGATTATGTCCACGGGTTTCCGGACGGGCTGGCTCCGCAGCTCCCTGGTTGTGTTCCAGTTTTCTATTTCAATCTTCCTCATCATCGGGACCGCCGTGATCTATAACCAGCTACAATACATCCGGCACAAGGATTTGGGCTTTAAGAGGGACCAGGTCCTGGTGCTCCAGAATACCTCTGTACTGGGGAACCAATCCAAGGCTTTCCGCGATGAACTGATGCAAATCAGGGGCGTACAGGACATCACTATGACGGGGTTCCTGCCCACCAACGGCTCGCGTTCGGACCAACCCCTTTTCCAGGATGCCACCCTGAATCAAAAGAATGCCCTGGCTATGCAAACCTGGTACGTCGATGCCCACTACGTGCAAACCATGGGTATGCAAATGCTGAGCGGACGGTCCTTCTCGGACCAGTTTCCCACCGATTCCACGGGGGTCGTCCTCAATGAAGCCGCCGTCAAACTCTGGGGCGTCCGCGATCCTTTAAACAAGAATTTGTACACGTTGAGAAGTTTCTCAGGGGGAATGTCACCGTCGAACGTGATTGCCTACCACGTTGTCGGTGTGGTCAAAAATTTCAATTTTAGTTCCCTCCGGGAAGTGGTCACCCCACTGGCCTTGCTCATGGGTCCCAACCTGGGGAGCGTTGCGGTCCGTCTCCACACTGACGATATGCATGGGGTGGTGAACAAGGTGAGCAGGATTTGGACTTCCATGGTCCCCAGCCAGCCCTTCAACTATTCCTTCATGGATGACGATTTCAATCATTTGTATGATTCCGAGCAGCGCATGGGTAATATTTCCATCAGCTTTGCCATCCTGGCCATCTTCATCGCCTGCCTGGGTCTTTTTGGACTAGTGACGTACGCAGCCGAGCAACGCAAAAAGGAGATCGGTATCCGAAAGGTCCTGGGCGCTTCGGTGTCCAACCTCGTGAATCTGCTGGGCAGGGATTTCCTGGGCCTGGTAGGACTGTCCACCCTGATCGCATTCCCCGTGTCCTGGTGGGCTATGCACCGCTGGCTGCAAGACTTTGCTTACAGGGTTGGCATGGGCTGGTGGATATTCGCCGCGTCGGGTCTGCTGGTCCTGGTGATTGCCCTGGGTACGGTCAGCGTGCAGGCTATCCGCGCCGCCCGGGCCAACCCGATTAAGAGCTTAAGAACCGAATAATATGATCCGTAATTATATCACCGTAGCACTAAGGAACCTTTGGAAAAATAAAGTCTTTTCCGTCATCAACGTCGCCGGCCTGGCCCTGGGAATGGCTTGCAGCCTGCTGATCCTGCTGTGGGTGCAGGACGAGAACAGCATGGATGCCTTTCACTCCAAAGGATCCCGCCTCTACCGCGTGTATGAGCGCCAGTTTTTCGACAGTAAGGTCACCGGACAATACTATGCCCAGGGTCTCCTGGCCCGTGAACTGAAGCGCGAAATCCCCGAAATCGAAATGGCCTCGCCTTATAACTATGCCGACATCCACTCGATTTCAGTCGGGGATAAGGTCATCAATGAAAAGGTCGTTGCCGCGGATACCGATTTCTTCAGCATGTTCGATTATTCCCTGCTCGAAGGCACACCCCGCCTGGCCTTACCCGGCATGGACGGGATGGCCATCTCCAGGACCATGGCCGTAAATTTCTTCGGGAGCCCCGGGGCCGCCATGGGTAAGACCCTGCGCTACGACAACCGCAAGGATTTCAAGGTCACGGCGGTATTCGAAGACCTGTCGCGCCACGTATCGGAGCACTTCGAGCTGGTCGTGAACTGGGATTGGTGGCTGAAAGACAACGAATACCTGACGTACTGGGACAACAACGATCCCTTTACCAATATCCTCCTCAGGCCGGATGCAGATCCCGCCAGGGTGGAAAAGAAAATGACGCACTTCGTGGATAAATTCATGGTCGGCCGGGATTCGGGCTTCCGGATGGAATTCGGAATCCAGCCCTTCAACCAGGTGTACCTGAATAGCCATTTCACCGATGGCAAAGTGGACGGGGGACGCATCGAGTACGTGCGCCTGTTCAGCCTGGTGGCCCTGTTCATCCTCCTGATCGCGTGCATCAATTTCATGAACCTGACCACGGCGCGCTCTGCCAAGCGCGCCCGCGAAATCGGGATTCGAAAAGTCATCGGCGCCGTCCGGATCCTGTTGATCCGGCAATTCATGGGAGAAGCCATCCTGATCGCTTTCCTGTCCGCGCTCCTGGCCCTTGCCCTGGTCGTGGTTGCATTGCCCTTCTTCAACGAGCTCACGGGCAAACAAATCGTCCTTCCTATCGACCAATGGAAGTTCTGGGCGGTGTTCATCGGCCTGACGTTGGTGACGGGGATCTTGTCGGGCAGTTATCCTTCCCTTTTCCTGTCCTCGCTCAACCCCATCCGCGTGCTCAAAGGCAGCGGCCTGAGAATGGTGAACGGCGCCGTTTGGTTTCGGAAGGGCCTCGTGGTCTTCCAGTTCGTGCTGTCCATCGTCCTGGTCATCGCCACGATCATGATCGCACGTCAAATCCGCTATGTACAGGATGCCAACCTGGGCTATAACAACGAAAACCTGGTGGCCGTTCCCATGGACGGAGACCTGAACAATAATAAAGGTGAATTGTTCTCAAAAGAAGCCCTCGCCCTGCCCGGTGTGGAAGCAGTCTCCCTGATGAGCCAGGGTCCCGCCAATGTGGGAAACGGAACCATCGGCGTGCAGTGGCCCGGTAAAGATCCGAATGCCAAGCCCATGTTCACACAACTGTCGGTGGGGTATGACTTCACGAAAACAATGGGCATCCGCCTCTTGCAGGGAAGGGATTTTTCCAGGGACTTCCCAACGGATACCGCCGCTTACATACTCAACGAGGAAGCTGTTCGGAAAATAGGCTACAAGGATCCCATAGGCCAGCCTCTTACCTTTTGGGGCACACCCGGCAAGATCGTGGGGGTCGTCCAGGATTTCCATTTCCAATCCCTGCAGGAGCCCATCAAGGCCCTCATCATCCGCCTTCAGGACGTGACCCATCCTTATGGTTCCCTGCTCGTCAAAACCAGGGGCGCCCAGACCCAGGCCGCTGTGGACGGGCTGCAGCGCCTGTACCGGGAGCTGAACCCCAAGTTCCTCTTCACCTACCAGTTCGCACGCGAAGAATACATCAAGCTCTATAAAAGCGAAAAGATCGTCGGCCGGCTTTCCATGATCTTCGCCCTGTTGGCCATCTTCATTTCCTGCCTGGGGCTCCTGGGGTTATCCATGTTCACCGCGGAGCAAAGGACCAAGGAGATCGGCATCAGGAAGGTGCTTGGCGCGGGCATGCCTGCCCTGTTCAACCTGCTTTCCAGGGAATTCCTGGTCCTGGTGGGCGTAGCCTTTGCCATCGCCACACCGCTCGCCTGGTGGGGAATGAACCAGTGGCTTAGCGGCTTCGCCTATCATACCGAGATCAGTTGGTGGATATTCGCGCTGTCCGGGATCATGGCCATCGTCATCGCCCTGGCAACGGTCGCCTTCCAGGCCCTGCGGGTGGCTTCCGCCAATCCCATTAAATCGCTTAGAACCGAATAATATGAACCTGCTCCACATAAAGACCGCGCTGAGAAGTCTTGCCAAGCAACGCATGGTGACCTCCATCAACCTGTTTGGCCTGACCGTGGGCATGACCGCTTCCGTCCTGATATTTCTATGGGTTCGTAACGAGTTAAGCTATGACCGCTTCCACAAGGACGCCGATCGGATATACCGTGTGACCACCCATTACAGCGTCAACAAGGGAGAATGGTGGGTTTGGGAAACGAGTTCCGCCCCCGTGGACGACGTGGCGCAAAATGAAATGACCGGCGTTGTAGGGTTTGGTCGCGTCACGGGAAACAAATGGTTCTCCCCCGTCGTCCATCTGAAAGGAAGGGATGTCTTCCAGGAGCCCTCCTGCGCTTTTGTGGATAAAGGATGGTTCGACCTCTTTCATTATGATCTGATACAAGGCTCGTTGCCTACCTTTCTGAACGATCCCGGCGGCCTTATCCTCACCGAGTCCGCCGCACATAAATATTTCGGAGCAGGAGAACCGATCGGGCAGGTGATCCAATTGGATAGCGTGCTTTGCACGGTCCGGGCGGTGGTCCGGGATAACCCGACCAACTCCAGCTTTCAATATCCCATCCTTCGGAACCGCCTTTTACGTCTCCGGGATTCGACGATCCGCGCGGATGAAGCGGGGTGGGGGGAAGCCAACTATACCGGTTTTGTAAAACTCGCCCCGGGGGTGGACCCTCAAAGTTTCGGAAACCGCCTGACGGAGATCGTGCACAAGGCCACCAAGGAGACCAGGGACAGAAGCTACTATACCCTGGAGCCCCTGACTCAAATGCATTTTGAATCGGACCTGACTGTGGATTCCGATTTCAAACAAGAGGACCGGACAACCGTTTATATTTTCAGCCTTCTGGGGATCGTCCTGCTGGGGATCGCCTGTATCAATTATGTCAACCTGACTACGGCAAGGGCTACTACCCGGGCAAAGGAAGTGGGTGTACGGAAGGTCCTGGGTGCCCGGAGGGGTAACCTCCTGGGACAATTCATCACCGAATCCGCCCTGGTCAGCATTGCAGCCCTGCTCCTTTCCCTGGTGCTGGTCCGCCTGCTGATGCCCGCTTTCGACGACCTGACCCAAACTCATTTTCAATATTCATTGGATTCTCTGTGGTTGGTCCTGGGGGGAACCCTATGCGCTACGATCCTCCTCAACAGCTTATATCCCGCCCTGTTATTATCTTCCTTCCAACCCATCAAGGTGATCAAGGGGAATCTGCTGTTGAAGATGAAAGATGGTCTCTTGCGAAAGACCCTCGTGGTTATCCAGTTTTCGGTTACCCTCATCCTGCTGGTGGGCACCTTGGTGATCGGTGGACAAATGCGGTACATACGCGCGCAATCTCCGCACTTCGAGCAATCGCGCTTGTTCCAGCTCGAGTTACCCCCTTCGATATGGGTAGCCAATAACTACGACTGGACCAGGCTCAGCGGCATGAACCTTGCTCTGCGGAACGATCTCCTGGCGCATCCTGAAATAGCCCGGGTCAGTATATCCAACGGGGACATCATCAACCTCGAAAACCAAACTTCCGGGTCCATCGATTTCGACGGCAGGCCCAAGGACTTCAAACCCGTGGTAACCCGGCTGGAAACCGATTCGGACTTCTTCAAAATATTCCATTTGCAAATGGCCGAGGGACGCTGGCTCAACGGATACAAGGCTACCGACGCCCATCACTATATCCTGAATGAAACGGCCGTGAAGGAATGGCACATCCACACCCCTGTGGTCGGGCAGCGCTTTGTCATGCGGCACGACACCGGCACGATCGTGGGCGTTGTCCGGGATTTCCACTACCGGAGCATGCGCGACAAAATCAAGCCCCTTGTGGCCTATGCTACACAAGGTTTCCAAACTTCGATCATCATCGAAGCCTCCGGGGGAAAAACGCAACAGGCCCAGGCCATAGCCCGACGCATATGGGCAGCCGACTTCCCGGGATCGCCCTTTACGTACACCTTCCTCGAAGACACGTACAGAACCGTCTACCGGAAAGACCTGAGCGCGGCAACGTTGTTCCAGGTGTTTTCGTGGATCGCCATCCTGATCTCTGCCCTGGGCCTCTTTGGGCTGGTATCCTTCATGGCAGCCCAGCGGACCCGGGAGATCGGCATAAGAAAAGTCCTCGGCGCCTCCATTACACAACTGGTCACCCTGCTGTCGCGCGAATTCCTGATCCTGGTGGGCCTCGCGACCGCCGTGGGTATCCCCATCGCGTGGTGGGCCGCCCACGCCTGGTTACAAGGCTTCGCCTACCGCATCATCCCGGGCTGGTGGATGTTTGGATTGGGCGCCCTGATCAGCCTGGTCATTGCGCTGGCAACCGTATGCACCCAGGCCTTGAAATCGGCCGGGGCAAACCCGATTAAAAGTTTAAGAACCGAATAAAACAACAGCTATGCTTACAAACTATATCAAGATGGCGTTCAGGAACCTCAGGAGGCATGCCCTGACTTCCTTCATCAACCTCTCGGGACTTACCATAGGCCTGACGTGTTGCCTCCTCATCCTGGTCTATGTACTGCATGAGCTGAGCTATGACAGGTACAACCGCAATGCCGACCGTATCTACCGCGTGACGCGCACCTTTTATGGTCCGAACCACAGCGTGTCCCTGACCCTGGGGACCGTGGCGCCACCGTTTGGACCCCTGTTGAAAAACGACTTCCCCGATATCGAGGTGCAAACCCAAGCCCTTCCCACGGGTATCCTTCCCGTGCGTTATGGAGAAAAACGCTTCAATGAAAACAATGCCTTTTTCGCGGACGAGAACCTGGCCAAAGTTTTCGACCTGACCATGGTATACGGGGAAAGGGCGACCACCGCACTGCGTGAGCCCTTCAGCGTTATTTTGGACGAGGCTGAGGCGAAGAAATACTTCGGGGATGTCGATCCCACGGGAAAGGTCCTCCGCATGAGCAACCAATTCGACGTGAAGGTGACCGGGGTTTATAAGGCCTTCCCAGAAAATGCGCACATGCACCCGGAAATGCTCGTGTCCTTCAGCACCCTCAACGATACGGCTGTCTACGGGGCGCAACAACTCCGCACCAACTACGGGAATAATTCCTTCCTGACCTATTTGCTGATGCCCGCCCATTATCCGGTGGACAAGATGATAGCGCAATTCCCTGCCTTTATCGACCGTCACCTGCAGCCTAACCCAAATGGCACCAAGGCGTCCACCCAAACATCCCTGGAACTGCAAAAGCTCACCGATATTCACCTGCGTTCGCACACGGACTATGAAGTCGAGGAAAACGGGAACAGCATGACCGTGGCCATTTTCGGTGCGATCGCCCTTTTCATCCTCCTGATCGCCTGCATCAACTACATGAACCTGGCCACGGCACGGTCTGCCCTGAGAGCCCGCGAGATCGGCATCCGCAAAACGGTAGGCGCCGACCGGACGGAGTTGATCCTCCAATTCCTCAGTGAATCGGTTTTGATATCCTGGATGGCAATGATCCTGGCGTTCTGCCTGACCACCCTGATCCTCCCACTGATGGGAGGGTTGGCCGGGCGCACCCTGTCCATGGGCGTCCTTGCCCCCGTGAGGGTCTGGCTTCCCCTCGTATTGCTGCCCTTCATGGTGGGGATCCTTTCCGGTTTGTATCCCGCCATGGTCCTGTCGGGGTTCAAGCCTGTAAAAGTGCTCAAGGGGATTTTCAAGGCAGGCAATTCGGACCTTTCCCTGAGGAGGGTCCTGGTGGTCTTCCAGTTTTCCATTTCCATCGTCCTGATCATCGCCACCTGGATCGTATTCCGCCAGATCGGATACATGCTCAACAAGCCCCTGGGCTATAATAAGGACTACCTGGTCGTAACGAATTATCAGAACGACCTGGACAAGACTTTCGACGCTTTCCGCAACCAACTCCTCGCTGATCCCCACGTCCAGTCGGTCTCGCGTTCTTCGCGCATCCCCACGGGCCGCCTTCTCGACGAACAGGGCGTGTATATCATGGGCAGCGATTCCCTCGTACCTGTAAACGTCAACCTGAAATATGTGGTGGCGGACGAAAACTTTATTCCCACTTTGGGTATCCATATGGTCACGGGCCGCAATTTCTCCAAGGCCTACGGTACGGATACGGCCTCTTTTATCATCAATGAATCGGCCGTCGTCGCCCTGGGGTACAAAACACCCCGGAATGCTTTGGGCAAAGCCATGAGCTACGGGGGACAGAAGGGAAATGTAATCGGGGTAATGAGTGATATCTACTTCGAGTCCCTCCACCAGCAAATCACGCCATTGTTGCTGACCTATCCCGGTAAGGATAACAGCCAATACGGAAAGATAACCGTCAAGCTCAGCGGGTCCGACGTACCGGTTGCCTTGGAACACCTGCAGCGTACCTGGCGGACTTTTGCCCCTGAAAAGGCCCTGGATTATGTCTTCCTGGACAATCGTTTTGAAAATCTATACAAAGCCGAAACGCGGCAGGGAACCATTTTCACGCTCTTCGCCGGGATCGCTATCTTTATCGCTTGCCTTGGCCTCCTGGGCCTGTCGGCCTTCACCATTTCCCAGCGCGTCAAGGAAATCGGCATCCGGAAGGTCCTGGGTGCGGGCACGGGCAGTATCGTCCGCCTGATTTCGACCGACTTCATGAAACTCGTATTTTTCGCGGCGCTCATCGCCTTCCCCGTTGCCTGGTACGCCACACACCAATGGCTCCTGGGCTATGCTTACCGCATAAATGTGCCCTGGTGGATTTTCGGCGCCGCCGGCCTCATCAGCCTTGGGATCGCCTTTGCCACCATCAGCATACAAACCATCCGTGCCGCCCGAACCAACCCCGTTAAAAATTTACGTTCAGAATAGACGCGCCACAGGCGCGTCGCCCGAAGGGCAATCAAAAAAATCAGTTGGCGCCGGAGCACTAAATTGCACAAAAGAGTGCTTCGGCGCCAACACAAACATGCAAAGAATGAAAAGAAGAAACATCATCCTGGTATTGATCGCCTGCTTTAGCGCCCTTCAGGGCATCGCACAGGACAGTACCACCCGGGTCCCTAATGAAACGTTCACCCTGCAGCAATGCGTGGACATCGCCGTAAAGAACAATAACACTGTAAAGTTGAGCCTGTTCACCATGGAAAACGACAAGGTTGCCGTCCAGGGCGCCCTCGGGAATATTTTGCCCTACGTTTCGGGATCGGTCGCGCATAATGAATACTACGGCCGAAGCATCAACCCGAATACCAACCAGTTCGTCAATACCCAAAACCTGGCCGCCACGTACAGCTTTGGCGCCTCGATAACCCTTTGGAATGCCTCTGCCCTGCGGAAATACCTGGAACAAACGAACGATTATTACAAAGCAGGCACCATGGATGTGCAACAGAACAAGGATTTGATCACCATCACCATCATCCTGGATTACCTCCAGGTGCTCAGTGACCTCGAGCAGCTAAATATCACCTTGTCATCCCTGGCCGCCACGCGCGAACAAGTCCGCGTGAACGATGCGAAAAACGAAAGCGGCGCCATTGCTCCAAGCGATTACTTCCTGCTCAAGGGTCAATTAGGTACCAATGAGGTGGCCGCTTCGAGCGCCAAAGGCGCCCTGGAAGCCGCCAAGGTCCAACTGTGCCAGGATATGAACGTCAATTATTCCAGTACCATGACCCTGGCCCCGATCGGGGACACCAACATCCTGGCGCCGTATGGCTCTAATGTAGACGAGATATACGGCTATTCCCTCCACAACCTGGCCCTCGTCAAGGCCGCCGATTACCGGCTGGAAGGGGCGCGGGCGCAGGTCAAGTCCGCCAGGGGTCAGCTTTTTCCTTCCCTATCCCTGAATGCCGGTGTGGGAACCAACTATTCCAGCTACAACCAAACCAACAATTTTGTCGATAGCGTCTTGACCAACACGGGACAATTCATCAACCCCGGGGCCGCCCAAAATCCCGTGTACTATTATAAGTATAATTATTCCGGTCAGAATATCCAATACTTCAACCAGCTCAAGGGGGACGTCAACTATTACGTCGGCTTGCAATTGAACATTCCCATCCTGGAAAGTTTCCAATACCGGAACCGCCTGAGGCAGGCTAAAATCCAAAGGGACCAATACGACTTCACCCGAACCACGACGCATATCCAATTGCGCCAGGCCATCGAGAAGGATTACGTCAACATGAGCATCGGCTTCGACAATTATAAATCCACGGTAAGGGAAGTGGACGCCTACAATCAGGCCTTCAAAGCCGCCCAGGCCCAGCTCGACGCCGGATCCATCAATACCTACACCTACGTCATCGCCAAGAACAACATAGACGGCGCCAACCTATCCCTGGTCGCCGCGAAGTATAACTACATCCTTCAAACAAAAATATTAGATTATTACCTCGGCCGGTTAACCTACTAAATAACCGCGCCGAAGCCGGCCCCGCAGGCCTGCGGAAGCTACAAAGAAAGGTGCTGCGCGATTTTCGCATAAAGCTCGTTGGGATTGAAAGGCTTCGACATATAGTCCGTCATCCCCGCGAGCTTTATCTTTTCCATAACCTCCGGCTCCACCGACGCCGTCAAAGCAATAATCGGAAGGCGTTCGCACCCGGGGAGCGCGCGTATCCGCCTGGTTGCCTCGTATCCATCCATCCTCGGCATTTGCAGGTCCATCAGGACCAGATGGTAATGTTCCTCTTCCATCATACCCACCGCCTCGACCCCATTTTGCGCATAAGCGACTTCCAGGGCCCAGCGCGTCATGAATTTCTTGGCCACAATGCGGTTCATTTCGTTGTCCTCTACCAGGAGGACTTTATAACCGGCAAGGTCTTTCTTTTCCCCCGTGGTCTCCCCGAACAATTGATTGGACACGCTAAAGGTTTCTTTTTGACTTTTACCCAACCTGAGCCGAAAATAAAACAGGGATCCCTTACCGATCTCGCTTTCCAGGAAGATGTCGCTCCCCTGCAGTTGCAAAAGGCTCCTGGTGATGGCCAGGCCGAGACCCGTGCCCCCAAAACGTCGGGTCGTATCCGCGCTGGCTTGCGTGAAGCTCTCAAAAATGAATTCCTTTAATGAGGGATCGATCCCGATACCCGTATCCCGGATGGCGAAATCGATGGTGACGTGTTGCGGACCCATTTCACCCAGCGTCAGGTCTACCGTTACGGAACCCGCGTTGGTGAATTTGATGGCATTGCTGATCAGGTTGTTCAACACCTGGGCCAGGCGCATTGGGTCTCCGTTGAGCCGGTCCGGAAGATCGCTATCCAGCTTCATTTTTAGGGTGATGCCCTTCTCGGTCGCCTTGAACAGGTGCGATTGCCGGATGCTTTGAACGAAATCCCTCAGGCTGAAATCGATGGATTCAAAGGAGACTTTGCCAGACAGGATTTTGCTGTAATCGAGGATATCATTGACCAGGACCAGGAGGTTCTCGCCCGAGAACTTCAGGATCTTCAGGTTTTCCTGCATTTCAGGTGGTACCTGTTCCGCCAGCAGGAGATGCGTCATGCCGATGATCGCGTTGAGCGGGGTACGGATCTCGTGACTCATGTTTGACAAGAACTGCTGCTTGGCCACCTCTGCGTTCTTGATCTCGGTAATGTCGAGCGCCACCCCCATGATCCCGCCCCGTCCGTCGGGATCGGGGAAGAATGTATTTTGAAAATAATACCCTCCGCCTCCACGGTCCTCCATCTTTTCCGTGTAGGTCTCCAGTTCCCCGTTCATGGCCCTTCTAAAGGGGTGATTCGGCGATCCCACCGATTCTCCTTCCCTAAGTCCCAAGGCTTTCAGGCCCGCGCCAACGGAAAGAGTACAATAGCCGGCCTGATCGATCTTATAGACAATGATGGGAAGGTGCTCGAGTATGGTGTTCAGGAGACCCGTCTTTTCAGCATTCTCCATTTCCGTCACCTTGATTTGGGTGATATCCAGGGACATCCCGATAATCCCTCCCTCAAGGTCGGACAAGATGCTGTTTTGAAAATGGGCTTCCTCGCCATCGGGGGTATTTTCCGAGCTGAAAAAAGTGACGATACCCTTGGGCGGCTGATCCAGGAATTCGCGGACCCAGGGCGTGATGGAAACCGCCTGATAACCCTCCAACGCATGATCCGAAATGCCCAGGACCCTTAGCCCGTTGCCTGCAGATAGGGTAATGGTTCCTTCCCGGTTCACCCTGAACAACACAATCGGAAAATTTTCGAGCAGCGCATTCAGCAATTGGTTCTTTTCGTCTGCTGCTTTCTTTTCTATCGTGACGTCCTCCAGCGTCCCCAGGCAGCCTCCCTCCATGAAGGGGGTTAGGATGATCTTGATCCAGGAATCGCCTTTACGTATGATTTGGGAAAAGGGCAGCTGCCGGTCATGTAGCTCCGCTGACAAACCGTCCAGCGCTTGTATCCACCCCAAACCCAGGATTTCCCCGCATTTCGGATTAGCATATAAACAATTCCCCTGAATATCCCAGAGGAAAATACCCATAGGAGAGGTCTCCAACATGGCCCTGAGCACGGTTTCCTGCATGATTTCAAAGTACGTAATTCCATACGGCCGTGGATAGGACAAGGGACAATGAACAAAATAATCGGAGCTTTGGAAGTACCTTTGTGTCCATGCGACTCCGAATCCACCTGCTCCTCCTTGGAACCTTCCTGACGGGTTGCCCCGGCGCCCGCCACCAGGACGCGCCCTACGACAGCACCACGGTGACCCCCGCAGGGAAAGATTCCCTCAGCACCAAGGCGCCCGTCGACATAGACTCCCTGGAGGCCCAGATCAACGCCCCCGACTCGGTATTTCCGGATGGGAGCCGCCCCACCACCTGGCGCAGCGCTGGATTTTCGGACCCCGCCCGGTTCAAGCGCTTCCTCATCGTCTTTAAAAGTTGGGTCCGCAAGGACCAGGTAGACAGCATCACCAACCACGTACGCTTCCCCATCCGGGCCGCCGGCACCGCCGCCTGGTTCAAGGAGCAATACCCCCGTTTGTTTACGCCCCGCCTCAAGGCCGTCATCCAAAATCAACGCCTCGATCGAATTTTCCGCAATGGCCAGGGCGCCATGCTCGGCAACGGCGACGTTTGGTTTCAGGAAACCCACGGTCGTTACTGGATCAGCGCCGTCAACTAACGACCCTGCGCCACCGCCTGCCGCGCAAGCCCGAGGGGCGTCGGCGCAGGCCCTTCCCGCAGGGCAGGCCGAAGCCAATGCCCCTCGGGTTTGCGCAGGGAGCTGAGCCCTGAGCTTTTCAACAAACCAAAATTGAGCCTTTCAACAAACCTCCTCCGGGGTTCCCCGCTGTAGCTTTGTCTAAAATTCAGCATTATGAAAGTTTGGTTTATCACCGGTAGCTCCCGGGGCCTGGGCCGCAGCCTGGCCGGAGCCGTATTGGCCAATGGGGATGCCGTCGCCGCCACGGCCCGCAATCCCAAGCAACTCGAAGATTTGATTGCCGCATACCCCGACCAGGTATATCCCATCCGGTTGGACGTGACCGACAAAAAGCAAATCCATGAAGCCGTCTCCGAAGCCATCGGCCGTTTCGGAAGAATCGACGTACTCGTGAACAACGCAGGCTTCGGTATCACCGGCGCCGCCGAGGGATTTACGGACGAGCAGGTCACCAGCCAATTGCAGGCTAATCTTTACGGCCCCATCGAAGTGACCCGCGCCGTGTTGCCCCATATGCGCCGTCAACGTTCGGGCAGGATCCTTCAAATCAGTTCCGTCGGAGGCAGGGTAGGGGGACCGGGCCTTAGCATTTACCAGGCCGCCAAATTCGGATTGGGTGGTTTTTCCGAAGCCCTTGCCAGGGAAGTCGCGCCCCTGGGGATTTACGTCACTTCCATCGAACCGGGTGGATTCCGTACGGATTGGGCCGAGGCCAGCATGACCTTTGCCCCTGTGGTGCCGGGATATGAAAGCACCGTAGGCTGGGTGACCGATTTCCTGAGAAAAGGTACCTTTGTGCCCATGGGAGACCCGGACAAAGCGGCCAAGGTTATGGTCGAACTGGCGGACCATCCCGAACCCCCGGTACACCTCATCCTGGGCAGCGAAGCCATTGGGATCGTCAAACAGGCCGAGGCAACGAAAATGGCGGAGATGGAAAAGTGGATGCCCGTTAGCCTCAGCACGGACCACGACGACCAAGCCGATGACTTCCTCCAAACCGAGGTAGGCCGCTTTTTCAGTGAAAAACTATGATGCCGTCCATCTTATATTCCTGCTACTACGAAAAGTCCCGGGAAGGGGAGCACTTCGTGCACGATCACGTATTCAGTTACCAGATTTCGGGGACGCTGGACCTAAACGATGGGGATGCGGTGTATAACATCAAGGAGGGCGATTTTGGATTTTGCCGAAGAAACCACCTCGCCAAGTTCGTAAAGTATCCTCCGGAAAAAGGGGTTTTCAAATCCATTTCCGTTTTCATAGGCCAGGACTTCCTCCGCGCCTTTAGCCTGGAATACGGCATGACGGCCGGCAAGCACGTGGAAGGGCCGGCCATCATGCCCCTCCCTCCCGACCCGCGCTACCACAGTTTCATGCAATCCCTGTTGCCTTATGAAAGTGAAGATTGGAAAGGGAAGGAAAAACTCATAGAACTGAAATTAAAGGAAGCCGTGCTCCTCCTCATCCAAACGCGCCCCGAAATGAAAGACATCCTGTTTGACTTCACCGAACCCGGTAAAATCGACCTGGAAGCCTTCATGAACAAGAATTATCACTTCAACGTAGGGCTCAAACGCTTTGCCTACCTGACAGGCAGGAGCCTCGCCACCTTCAAGCGTGACTTCGGCGAGATATTCCACCTTTCCCCCAGCCGCTGGCTTCAGCAGCGCCGCCTAAGGGAGGCGCACTACCTGATCAAGGAGCGGGGCGCCGCGCCTTCAGAGGTATATCTTGACCTCGGGTTCGAGGACTTGTCTCACTTTTCGTTTGCCTTCAAGAAGATGTTCGGCGTGGCGCCTTCGCGCATCACGTAGACCACCTTTCCTCCTAAGATCGTCATCATCACCTGTATATCCTTGATTGCCCCGGGATACACTGCAGTGGGATCCGCCGACAGAACGACCATATCCGCCAACATACCCGACTCGATCCGCCCTTTCCTTCCTTCCTCGTGGCTCGTATAAGCGCCGCCCACGCAATACGCGTATATCGCGTCTTCTGCCCCGATGCGCTGGTTGGCGCCGATGATGACCCCCGAAGGGCTGAGCCGGTTCACAGCACCATCCAGGCGCTTCATGGGCTCATAGCGCGACACGGGAAAGTCGGAGTGCATGGCCCAGGGGATGCCCATGTCGGTCGCCGACTTCGTGGGCATGAGCATGGACATGCGCCGTGCCCCATACACCTTCAATTGGTCTCCCAGCTCGTTGGCATAAGAGTGGAAGACAGGGATGATGCTATCGGCCTTCAGGCGCTGGAGGATTTCTTCATTCGTAATGCTGCAATGCTCGATCCGATGCCGGACATCCACGCGGGGATAATGCCTTTGAGCGTATTCCATGGCCGCCAGCACCATGTCGATTTCGCGGTCCCCGTTGGAATGACAAGCGATCTGGAGCCCCGCGCGGTGAATTTTCAGGACCAGGCTGTCCAGGGCCCTTTGGGTACGGGCGGGCGGAATGCCGAAATAATCGCGCTGCCCGCTGACCGGGTTCACCGTATCGTAAGGCTCATAAAGCCAACAAGTCTTTCCGCTCAGGGAGTTCCCCTGGAAAATTTTGATCCCCTGGATGCGCAAAAACTCGTTATCGGTCCGGGGGATTTTTCCATCGAGAACGTCGTCGAGATAGTCGACCCCGATGTATAAATTGAAGCGTAGTGGGAAATGCTCTTTCACCATCTCCTCGTACATCGTCACCTTGGCCGGCGTCGTCCAGCAATCCCCGATACTCGTAATCCCGCTGGCCAACAATGCGTGAAAATAAAGGCGGTACCCCTCCAGTTCATCCTCCGTGCTTGGATTGGGCGGCCGCGTTCCCTCACGGAGCAAGCCTCGCGCCGACTCCTTGATGATCCCATCGGGTTCTCCGTTGGGATAGCGCTCCAGGGCGCCTCCGGGAGGATCTTTGGTATCCTTGTCCACGTGATTGATGCGCAACATATAGGAGTTGACCGCCGATACGTGCCCGCTGGCCTGGGATATGATGATGGGGTGCTCGGTACTCGCCTTGTCGAGGCTGTCCCGGATCGGCTGAGCCCCCAACTTCACTTCATTGTAGGCCGTACCCCGGATCAACATACCCTTCGGCGTAATCGCAGCCTTCCTTTTCAACAACGCAATCAGACTGTGCATGGACGTTACCGTATCCAGCTCCAGGGAAGCATAGGGCTTGTCCCAACTATAGAGCGGCGCAGGGTGCTGGTGTACGTCATTGAAACCCGGCACCAGGGTTTGCCCGTGGAGGTCGATCACCTGTGTTTGCGCGCCGATGTGCTCTTTTACATCTCCGACCGCAATGATCTTATCACCCTTGATGGCCACCGCCGTTGCCCGGTCGCCGTGAGATTTCAGGGTAATCACATTGGCGTTGGTGAAAACGAGATCGGCCTCCTGCCCACGCGCCGCGCCGATGCCCGGCAGCGTGATTAGCGCCATCAATCGCAGCCATCCAGCAATTTTTCCCATACTTTTTTTTGCAGAGTTAAGGCATGATTATTAGGGATTTGTTAGATTATTAGGATATTTTAACTGGATATTCGGGAATTTCGAAAGTACTTTTGAGTATAAATTGCTTGTTATGAAAACGACCTCTTTCTCTTTGCTGATAGGGTGTCTTTTCGCCCTTTCCGCGCCTTCCGCGAAGGCCCAAACAAATTGTAGCGGCGTATACCTGACTCCCAAGGATTTTCTGGCCGGTAACCTTTGTTCCGCCACTACCGGCAGGAACAAAACCACCAGCACGGGGGATGACCTGCTGAGTGGCCGCCATCTATTTGTAAATCAGGCTGGGATGGTCCGGGAAGTGGCCAGGAGGGATATTTATGCCATCAAGTGCTGCGACGGAAATATCGTCCGGATTTTCCATAACGATACCTATACCTTGTTGAATCCCGGGGGAAAAATCCTGTTATACAAAGTCGTAGTGTACCCCTTTTCTAAAGGAGATGTCCTTAGAGTCAAATATTTCTTCAGCAGGGATGCAGGAAGCGATGTCCAGGATCTGACGCTCGATAACGTCCGGGAAGCCTTCCGGGACAACGCGGCTTTTGGAAAAGCCGTGGAAGCGGCATTCCGCTCGGATAGGGAACTGTACGCTTACGACAAGGTGCAGAAATGTTACATGCTGGACAGGATTTGTGCGGCCAATCAGGATTGAAGGCAAAAATACATGCAAAAACAAATAGCCTTTTTTTTAGTAACACTTCTGATTAGTGCGACCGCGGTTTCACAACAACCAAGGGTTAAGGGGGTATTGATTGTGGTTCGGGATACCGCTACAGGAAAGAAAGGATATAGAAATAAAGCAGGGAAAATAGTCATCCCATTGTGGAAGTATACTGATTGTACGACGGATCGATTCCGGGACTACGCCATTGTAGGAACTCAAGGAAAGGGCTTTTTCGCGATAGACCGGCAGGAGCGCATTTTGTACGAGGTATTTTTCTTTGACAACGGCCCGGACTATGCCTCGGACGGTCTCTTTCGAATTGTAGAAGACGGTAAAATAGGGTATGCCTACAAATCCTCCGGTAAAATAGCCATTAAACCCCAGTTCCCTTGCGCATGGCCATTTGAGCATGGGGTGGCAAAAGTAGCATTGGACTGCCAGGATAGAGCTATCGGTGAGTATCACGCATGGGATAGCGACAAATGGTTCTACATCAACAAAGCGGGGATCACCGTGACCCTTTCAGAGAAACAATCCGCGGCATATGAGGAAGCCCTTGGACAATTTGGGCATTAAGGAAAAACGGTTTCCGGCGGTATGATTATCTTGCCATACTATGCTGCTAAAGCCCGCTTTGATCTTCGCCTTCCTCTGGACCGTGAGCGTTTCCGCCCAGAACCTGAACGACCATATGTTTCCCGCGGCGCACGCCGCGCGGCCCTTCATCGACTACGACTCCAAAGGTTTCCTGGTAAATGGCCACCGCACCTTCATCGTATCGGCCGGACTCGAATACGCCCGCATCCCCCACCAACTCTGGAGAGACCGGTTGATGCGCCTGAAACGCGCCGGTTTCAATTGCATTGAGATATATACCTTCTGGAATTTCCACGAACCCCGGGAGGGCCAATTCGAGTTCAGCGGAGACCACGACCTGAACGCCTTTTTACGCCTCGTCAAAGCCCTCGACCTGTACGCCATCGTCCGCGTGGGTCCTTATTATTGCGCCGAATGGGATCAGGGCGGCTATCCCCTTTGGCTGCGCTTCAAGCCCGGCGTGCGTGTGCGTGAGCCCAATGCCCCCTTCCAGCGTTACGTGGGCCGTTTCTTCGACCACCTTATCCCCATCGTCGCGGCAAACCAGATCAACCATGGAGGCGCCGTCATCCTGGTACAGTTGGAAAACGAACACCCGCAAGGGTGGGGGACCGTCATGCCCAACGCCTACTTCCGTTTCCTGAAAGAAAAAAGCGTTTCCCTCGGACTCCAGGTGCCCTATTTCTTCAGCGGCCTCCACCATGGCAGCGACCCTGCCGCTGACTGGCGGCCGAAGGATACACCCGACCTGGATGATCCGGGGCGTCCGAATCCCTGGATCACCACCGAGTTCTGGAGCGTCTGGTACGACCAATACGGTTCAACGCAAAAAGACGCCGATATATATGAGCACCGGACCTGGGAAATCATCGCTCATGGTGGAAACGGCTATAATTATTATATGGCCCACGGAGGCAGCAACTTCGGATATACCAACAACGACGAGGATGCGGCATCTTATGACTACGGAGCCGCGGTAGGGCAGGGGGGAGACCTCAGGCCCATGTACTACAGCTTCAAACGGACAGCCTGGTTCGCACGCAGCTTTCAAGACCTTTTGGAAAATAGCTCCCCGGTCCCGGATACCAACCTGCCACCTCACGTCAGCGCACGCACCGGGCCCGCCGGAACGATTTATTTCGTGGACAATACCACGGACAAGCCCATGACCACTCATATCGGTTTGGACACCGTCATCGTGAACCCGGGAGAAATGTTCCCCTTCGTCGAACGTTTCGACCTGGCGCCCCGTCTGGAGCTGTCTCACTGCAATGCCAGGATTTATGCCATCCAGCCCCAGGGTAAGCAAATCACCATGGTCATCTACGGAGACCCGGGTTCCAGCTTTCATTTCGATATCAATCACCGGCGCATCGAAGGCCGCATCACCGCAGACGGTCACCCCGACACGAAGGCAGTCGCCCCTGGATTACGGCTTCTGACCATGAGCCACACCTGGACCGACAGAACCTGGTTCATTAAAACCTATATCGTATGCGGTCCCCGCTATGCAGGCGACCTGGACGTGGTTCAGGGAAAGCTAAAGCTGGAAACCGAAAGTCCGCTTTCCGATTCAACCTATAACGAAGTGCAGTTATTCGGCAACACCGGCCATTTCAACCTGGCGCCGGCGCCCTTTCAACCCGCACTCCCTACAGATACCATCATCAATAGAGAACAGATATTGTCGCTGGCTACGCTACCGGACAAAACCGGATTGCACAGCATTTTCCCTCAACAAATGGGGGCAGATGGAGACCTCAGCGCGGATGCCTGGTACGGTACCACGATCAACGCAACATCAGCCGGACCCTATACCCTGCTGGTGGAAGGTTCAGGCAGAGGCGTCGTTATTCAGGGAGGTCATCCCGGAGGACCCGTAAACTTAAAGGAAGGGACCATTTCCTTATACCTACACGCCGGCTTGAATCGCCTCTTGATATTCTCGGCCCACGATGGTCGTGATAAACTGGTATCCTACCTTGGTCCCATCGATTCGGTCGATCGGAAGGGATTATTTGGAAGGGCGCTACTCGTCAAAGGTCAGCTTCCAGTCACCTCCCTTACAGGTTGGCAAATGCTGAAAGTTTCCGGCATGGCGGCGTTGTCTGGCGGGCCGCCCCCCGCAGATATTGCCGGATGGCAACCTTATACGATTGGCACCGATGCCTTCGCCCGTCACGAGGGCTATGGCTGGTTCCGTGTGCGCCTCCAGGATCCCCCTACCGGTGTCAGACAAATATGTCTTCATTTTGGCAGCGTGGATGAAGACGCCACCGTATTCATAGGCAACCGGCGTATCATGCGGCATGAAGGATGGAACCGACCTTTTTCCGTTACGATTGATGGCGTTGATACATTACAAAAACCCCTATACCTGACCCTATTCATTGAAAACCGGTCCAACGAAGGGGGAATAGACAAATCCGTTACAGTATATCCGCTTGTCGATCCCGTACCCGTTACCGGTTGGACGTTGCAAGGTGGACCGGGAAAATATAACGATGCACTTCTGAATTCTTTGGATTCTTCAAAGCCGGCACGCGCTACCATGCTGGCAGAGACCGGCTTTAGATTGCCCGTATTCTTTAATAGTCCCTGGTTGGTATGGAGGGTGATTCCCAAGGGACTCGGTCACGGCTCCGTTTGGGTGAACGGTCACAACCTGGGGCGCTACCCGGAAAAGATCCCAATAAACGGATTATATGTACCTTCCTGTTGGCTCAAGGTCGGCGAAAATGACCTTCGGATCTTTGATGAGGATGGAAACGTAGGCAACGAAGTCTATATAGGCCTGGAAAAAAGTGCCTCCCGGAAAATGATTACATACATTCAACCATAAAAACAATGATTGCTATGAGAATCCCCACAGAACCCATCGGGAGCATCCCCCGCCCCCTGGAACTTATCGAAGGCATGACTGCGCACGCCGCCGGCACCATTACCGACAAAGAACTGAACCATCTCTTTGAAGCCGCCCTGGTGGACACCATCCATCGCTTTGAATTGACCGGCTCGCCCGTCATCACCGATGGAGAACAAACCAAGCCCAGCTTTGCAACCTATCCTATTGCAGGGTATCCCAAGCTGGATCCGAATGGGGTTGTCATTCCCTTTGCCGATGGCCATACCCGCCAGTTACCCAAACTCACCGGTGGCCCTTTCCACTATCAAACCTTCGCCAGCAGCTACCTTCAAAAAGCCAAAACCCTGACCGCCCTGCCCGTCAAGCAAGCCGTCATCGCCGTTTCCGCCCTCAGCCTCCTCTATCCGGCGGAAGGCATCCAAGACTATTCCCGTGATCAATTCATTGCCGATCTCCTGACTGACGCAGAAGCCGATATCCGGAAATGCCTCGAAGCCGGCGCCTACAATGTCCAGATCGACTTCACTGAGGCCCGCCTCGCCCTCAAACTGGATCCCAGTGGTGGTCTGCTGCAGGCCTTCATCGACCTCAACAACCAGGTACTTTCGCGCTTCAGCCCGACCGATCGCAGTAAAATAGGTGTGCATTCCTGCCCGGGCGGTGACCACGACTCTACCCACAGTGCCGACATTCCTTATGCCCAACTCCTGCCATATCTTTTTCAACTGAAGGCAACGAATTTCTACCTGGAATATGCCGGCGAAGGCCAAAAGCTCGCCGTTCTCGATGCCATCAAGTCCAACCTGAAGCCCTACCAGGTCGTTTTCATCGGGGTCACCGATGTACTGAATCCTAAGGTAGAGTCACCCCAGGATATCCGGGAAACCATCATGGAAGCGGCATCGGTGATTCCCCAGGACCAACTGGGCACTACAGACGACTGCGGATTTTCCCCATTTGCGGACGACGTATCAACCGCCAGGGATGTGGCTTTCGAAAAGATACGGTCGCGTGTCGAAGGAACCCGTCTGGCCGAATTGGCGCTTAACAGGACCTCGGTCGCCCTTTAAGAAAGCTTCTTTAACTGGAAGGAATAGTAAATGCCATAAACCCCGGCAGTGATCAGGGCTATGGAAGTCCATGCTACCAGGGATAAACCCGCCAGACTGGGATCCCACAGTAAAATGGAACCGAAAATAACCCCCAGGATACCCAGGAAAATCAAACCTCCGTTATTTCCCGAGTCCAGCCCCGCCCCAATGACAAAAAAGGACCTGAATAACACGACAAACCCGACGTAAATAGGTAACGTAGTAATGGAAATAAGGGGATTGTAAATTAAGATACAGCCTACCACCAAATTGGCCAGGCCATACACCAGTGTCCATCCCCAGCCCTTCATGGTTGTACGGTTGGAAATCGCGAAGGTGACCTCCATCAGGCCCGCAATCAGGAAGGAAATGCTAAATACGATGGACAGTGCCAGGTAAGTGCTCAAAGGCGTGCACATTACCCAAATGCCGGCTGCGAGAAAGATGATTCCAACGATTAAAAGGAGATACCAGTGTTTGATAACCGACTTTGCGGTAGAGACGATCGTGTTAGCCACTCTATTAGTTTTTGGGTTATGAATGCAGCGAAAGTAGAACATATGGGTGCCCCGCCGTTTGTCCGGAATTCGCCAAAATTTGTCCGAAATGTCACAGGGCCCCGCCTGAAGTCGGAAGGGGTCACATGGGCCGCCTGAAGTCGGAAGGGGTAGCCCCGGTATGTTTTTTGAAAAACTTTGAAAAGGAAGCCTGATCGCTGAATTGCAGTTCTTCGGCAACCATGGCAATCGTTTGCTTCCCGTTTTTAAGACGTATTTTGGCTTCCTCGATGAGGGCTTCATCGATCAACTTCCCCGGCGTTTTGGCCGTTGCACGCTTAATCGCGTGGATCAGGTATTTCTGAGAAATGAAAAGCGCATCCGCATAGAACTTCAGATGATGCTCACGAGTGCAATATTGGGCCAGCAGCTGCCTGAATTTATAGCCAATGTCGGTTTCCCTTGAAAACTCTTCAGGCATGGCATTCCCTTTTTGCCGGTAGAGCGATGCGGCTTCATACACGTAGGCAAAAAAGAGGTTCCTGATGATCTCCAGGTGATAGGGTTCGTTGCGCGCAACCCGTTTATCCTTCAGGATATCGTATAGCTTTATCAAAGGTTCAGCATCCTCTTTGCCGAGGGGTAAACAAGGCTGGAAATTATGGGAAATGAAATCAAATGCTTCCAGCTGATGAGGGTTGACATGGTTCTTCAGCAGGAATGCCTTGGTAAAATAGATAGCGTAGATTTTGCAGTCTTTGCTTTGGCTGCTTCGCCCTAAAATCATCCCGGGGCCGCCCGCGAAAAAGTTATACACGCCGATATGGGCCAATTCGTTGTTTACGGTCAAATCCATCCATCCCTGGACGCAAAGGATCAACCCATAAAAATCGGGACGGAAGGGCGCCGACGAGTTGGGTGTATTGATCACTTCATCTGCGGAAATATAATAGTCGGGCGAATGCCAGTCATATCCCAGGTCAGCGATCATTTCCGCCAGGGGAAGTAAGGGAACTGCTTTGTGGTTGGCCATGCGAAGCAGCCAAATTAATCTTTTCCAGGAAATAAAGGAACAGCAAAAGGGACAAACTGATCAACACGGAGACCGCGGAATATGAATCGGAAAAGGGATCTCCATTATGCCAGTGCGTATAAACCGCTCCAAGCATGATCAATGCCAGCCCAACCGTAGCGAAGATGCCCATTTTCAATTTAAAATGGGTCAAGACCCCGATAGCCCCCAACGTCTCGACAATCATTATGAAGTAAAGGAACCATATTGCATAACCCGATTGCATGAAAAAAGAGGTCATGTAGGGAAAATTAACGGACTTGCCGACCGTAGCCACGAGAAAGGTATTTCCCACCGAGATGCTTAACGCCAATAAAGTAATATTGAGCGCCGTCCTGGATGAAGTATTCCTGTCCATGGCCAACCTTCCCACCAAATACCCGAGTATCAGGTGGGCAGCAGAGGCAACCCATTTTATTGCGGGTCCCATAACCTGCAACACGGTCGTATTTTTAATTCCGGCGAAATAATATACCCAAATGGTGACGACCCATAAGAGCACCAGCCAAAGGTAAAGCCGTGCTGGTTTTTCGACCCATGGGTAACCGGGTTTCCAGAATAGACTAACCCCAAACCCGACTAATAAAGTGCAGACGTATATAATTAGGTCCATAGCGGTAAAATGAGGACAGTTTCCTTCCTGTAGCGAATAATTTCAACCAAAGGTGGGGATTTTTTAGCCTTCCGCATCCGGAAAGATTATGTATCGAATTGATATTCTGTGCATTCCCATAAAATGTCCTACACTAAGGCATATGCCGGGATTAGAACCATTAAGGGAGAGACTAGCAAAGGAATTTCAAGGAATCCAGCCAATCTTGCGCAAAAGGAAAGTGAAATCATCATTAGTAAGGGACATTTCCATTTTAAGGCGCAGGGCGTTGCTATAGCCATTATATTCTATCCCGGTAGGGCGCTTCGTGACATAGAGGAATATATAGGCTTGGTTTTCTTTTTCCTCTCTGTCAATATCCTCTTTTAATACTCCTAATCTTTGTTCAATAAACGCCCTTGTTTCAGACCGTAAGTGTTCGATCTTCGCGGAGAAAACTATATCGTCTGGATGGCCTAGGTCTAAGTAATCGAGTTCAAAGTCGAAAAATACTTTCATATCAGAAGTATAGGCGAGAAACATTTGTCTGTCGACTGGAGAAATATCCCATTCATTAGTCGGAATCGGCGACTAATACAAAGTTTTTGATTTCATCTAAGACTCGCTGAAAATCACGCTTCATCATTCTGGTTACTAACCCATTTATACGATTTTCCCTGAATGAAGAAATAATGTAAAGTCTAAGATGGGTACTCTCTTTTTGAAGAGGGCCTTCAAACATCTCTTTTGAAACCGGAAAGGAATATCTATCTCGGTGAACGGAACCTGTCATCATTATTCCATAATAGTACCCTGGTTCCTGTGCCCTGGCGGCTTCGCAAGACAGAATTAAAAATGGGTGGGTGAGATTTTTACCGTCTGGCATTTCTGCATTCTTTATCCAGACTAAATCCCTTTGTCTATATGGCATCATTTATCCTCTAGTGACAGAAGAGATACATCAGATGCAAATTCTGTTAAAGCTTTATTGTCTGAGTTCACGGGTTCATTCTCATAAGCCTTATTTCGGAGAATTGACTCTAAATCATAAAAGTTAGACAAGGTTTCTTCAGCTATCTTTTCAGTTTCATCATTATTAAAAAAATTATTCTTCTCTAACGTTGAGAATAACTTTCGATAACTAAAAAGTAATTTTTTGGAATGTACGTAGACAATACGTGATTCTTTAGAGGTATACTTTGAAGCTTTACGTTTTAGCACAATGCTTTGCAAGAGTAATCTTTTTAGAATAACTCGATTTAGAAAGATAAAGCCTCCAAAACCTGGAGTTCTTAGTCTGCCTTTCTTTAAAGCCGATAAAATAGACCCTGCAACATAAAATAAAGGTCTATAGAAGGTATTAAGGTAGTACCTATAAAGAGTCCTATGATCAAGGGCGGTACTCATTTGAAATCCTCTGTTCTCTAGCAAGCGATCGTTCATAACAAAGTTATTCAAAGAAACCGGGCTGTTAGTTAAAAATATACAAAAAAATATAATTAGATAATATTTTATATATATATGAATTATATGTAAAATATTATTTAATTACTAAAATGAGAAAATCTGGGCGTATTAGCAAGGGTGTTTTCACCCTATTTAGAACCCCAGCATAGAGACGAGAAGGAAATTAAACACTAATGCACAAGAGACCAAGAAGGGGCTCAATGGCTCCTTTTTACTTTTCTGGCCTTTTCGGGCTTTTATCTCATCTAAAACTAAGTTGGTAAGCACCTTCGGGTCCATTCGGAAGAGACTAGCCATCAGGTAAACCTCTCCCATGGTGAACAATTCTAACTTGAAACACCTTTTTGAGAAGTTACCGTAGTTAACGCCCAGGTCCAATGCGACAACAAACTTGGGAATAATATTGAAGATTTCAGTAAAAGGTGCCAATCCGCCTGTAGATCAAACCCCGGGGATATACTTATACCTAATGTCGTTCGATGGCATAAAGACCGTAGCTTTTTGCTTTTCTTTTTGGTCTTTTGTGCGGCTGGGGTATTGAGCGCTTATTTGTACGTAACGTCTAATTATAAGAGTTTAACTTCCCCAGCCGTAGCTTTTAGACCAAGGTAAATTTTCCTCGGTCTAAAACGGAGGCCAAGTCAAATATGACCACAGGTAAAAAGGATTAAAGTCCCATAATTAATATTATGTTAAGTAAATAATTCAATTAAAAAGGACGGCCCTACCACCATCCTTTTGTTTGCCGGATCGGTCATTTTTTCATTAAAGACGAAAATCGCTTGCGACCTTATAGGACATCACCCTCTTAAACGTCAGGTTGCACCTATTCATTTGCATACGCATATGCCTTATATGGGTCGCAGTAGCCACTATTTCCCGCTGGGCTTTAGCTCGTCTCTTTGAAGCAAGTGCTATCTTATATGTAAGCGTGTTCTTTTGGCGATATGCAACCATGGCTTTGTATGCGGAGGTAATTTGATTCATAAACAGGCGTCGGGGTTTGGAGACTCTTTGTGTCCGATCCCTTAGGAGCGACCTTGCTACCTCCCATTGGCGGTTGCGCAACGCCTCCCCGAGTTCTTGTGACCACGAGGAATGAAATCTGCTCAGCGATTGAGGCCACTCACACGTTTCTTTTGAAATTGCATCGAGACGGGTCTGGAGTTTATTTTCCTCATCGGTGGCTGCCGCCATCATCCTGCTATATAAACCCTGGTCGATAGAAGCCTCTTTAATGCGTTGGGCATATTGTTGGATGGCCAGGGTCAATTCTTTTTGACGTTCATCGAATTCGCCCAGGACGCGTTTCCTTAATTCCTGGGTGGCGTTTTTGGGAATCCCTTTGGTAAAGGCTTTC
>Ga0206863_1090_pt1 | contig 31903 bp, 18 predicted proteins | sample Alteio_BWOrgCont_41_FD_152634 | JGI IMG/M metagenome (GOLD analysis project Ga0206863, IMG submission 152634) | Enriched cells from forest soil in Barre Woods Harvard Forest LTER site, Petersham, Massachusetts, United States -... | ecosystem: Environmental > Terrestrial > Soil > Temperate forest >...
GTGTTCCAGACCGACCGCCCCACCAGCCGTGAATCGTAAGGAATAGTTCCCAGAGCAGCCAGGTCCGCGTCGTCGTGGGCGAGCATGGCGGGGAATTTGCGGATGACATGCACATTGTCTGTGCCAATATTCTGCAAGGAAAGGTCCACGTTGCCCGCGGCCGATGGATAAGGGATAGGCCAGACCTGATCGACCACTTGCCAGTCCCGAACCTGCGCTCCGCCCGAGATCGGCGTCCGCTGGCGGTCGATGCCCACGGGGAAAAGATAGGCGCGGGGCGTTTTGGTGAGGCTGGAGCCGGCATTTTGGTTGTAAGAGACGAAGCTCAGCGTGGCGCCGCGAATTTTCGTGGTGAAATGGGTCGGATCGTAAAAGGTGTCGCCGGCGGACAAGGGCATGCCGAACAAGTTATTGCCGGCGTTGACCTCGGTGGAGAAACGGATGACGAGTGCCGGCTCGTTGGTTTGCATGGGGCTGTAAAGTTGGCAGAAGTTCTTAAACTCGGGCACCTGCCGGATATCCGGCACTTTATAGGTATATAATTTGTTTTGCCAGGCGGTGTCGTTTTCCTCCTGCACGGCGGTGTTGGTGGAGGTGGTGGCGATGCGGAAGAGTTCCCAGCGGAGGGATATGGCATGGGCTTCCAAGGTGGGATTATTGATGCCGAACCGGCCTTTCAGCGCGGACCAGTTGGCTTGCATCTGGCCGAGCACGTTTCCAAGGGTGTTCGCACCGTCGGCTCCGAGGACGATCTCTCCGTTGACCAGGTCTCCAACTTGTTCGGATTTCATCGTCGCCCCGAGGAAGTCCCCGGACTGCCCGCTGACCACGGTCGGATCGAGCAAGCCGGTTTCATAATCATACACTTTGGCGGCGGCGAACGTGTAGCGGGCGGCCAGGTTGAAGGAGTTGTTGTATTGTTCCAAGTCCTCGTTGCGGAAAGTGCGGAAGATCGTTTCCGCGTAGCGCGCCTCCTGGACTTGCGAGGCGTTCTGGGCGCGGAAGGCGGTCAAGTCGGTCTGGATTTGATTCCCCTTGGACACGAGGCTCAAGTAATTTTGCCAGGCTTGTTTGAGGGCGACCGCGGCGCCGTAGACGGAATCGCGGTCGGCGTTCACCTGGCTGAGGAGAATGGAGGTCTGAAGGGCGGTCTGAGATTGATATTCCGCCGCCGCAAAATTGGCATCGTTGTTGGCGATCTGATTAGCCAACTGATCGGAGAGCTTGCCCGCGGCGAAACTGGCGAAGGCCGCCGCGTCCTTTGCGCTTCCGATGCTGCTTTCTCCGATCAGGTCTGTGATGGCCAAACCAATGCGGGCGGGAAAGGAGAGATCGCCGCCGTCCGCCAGCCCGGCAATGAATGATTGGGGTATGGGGTCTTTGGAGGTCTGATATTGCGCCTGAACCTCGGCATCCAGGGTGTCGAGAAAGCTCAGGGTCCCGTCCAACCCCTGCTGCACCAATTGGACACTCAGTTGCTGCGTCGAAAGTGCGTCCCCAGTCGCGCCATAAGAGGCGGTGTAGGCATTATGATCCTGCAACCGCTGTAGCTGGGCGCCAAGCTGCTGCTTGTGGTTCTGCTGATTGGCCACCGCGCCCCGCAAAGTGACCCAGGTATGGATGTAGTCTCCGACCGCCGCTTGGATTTTCCCATAGACAGCACGGGTTCCGGTCCACGAATCCGGGATGACTGGAAGACCGGCGTTATTGATCGAGTAGCTCACGTTGGTGCTTACGGCGGTGAGAGTGTCCATGTTCGCCCCGGTTACGGCGTATTGCAGGGGGACATCCACGTTAGTGACCGCGCCCGCGTCCGCTGGATTGAACAGATCTCGGTCGATATAGTTGTAGTGGTAGAGATCAGGCCCGGCATAGCCGGCGACAAAAGTTCCCGTGGGGCCGATATCATCGGCATAGGGGGTTCCGTAAAGGTCCACCAGCTCGGAATTGAACTCGGATTCCCGCTGCGCCACTTGCGCGCGGAAGCTTTCCAAAGAAACATTCTGGCGGCGCAGGTTGGCTGCGGACGCGCTGGCGCGCTGCAGCATATTGTAAGCTGATCGCATGGCCGAGACGGCCCGGGCATAAACTTGTTCAAAGTGGCTCACACCCGAGTCCAAGAGCGCCGGATCCAGATCAAACGGCACCACGTTGGCGGATAATTGCATCGGGCTGTCCCCGCGATCAATGGCATCGGAGGCGTCCTGCATGGACTGAATCGATCCGGCCAGTTGGGTGAGTTCGGGGACGGTCGCGCGGGAAATGGTCAGCGGAGTATCATTCGTCGTGGCCGCGGGCAACAGGGAGTTGATCACGACCCAGTTGTAGAAAGCGCCCTGGCTTCCACGGTCGCACCACTCCGAAGCCGACCACGCCCGGTTGGTATTACTATCTTGGAACAACACGGCCTTTTTCGCCGGATCATAACTGAAGTCGCGCCGGAAGGTGTGTTGGATCACATCCAAAGCCACCTTGCTTAACTGCACGGCGGTGCTGGCCATCTTCTTCTCATCCTCGTAGTAGAAGGTCACATTCACCCCTCCCACTGGAACGACCTCGGTGCGGGGTGTCCAGGTAAAATTGGTGTTGGCCAGGAGCTGGTAGTAGTGGGTGAGAGCCGTGAGGTAATGCCCGTAGGCGTCCCCGTGGCCCTGGGGATAGAGCTTGGCCGCGTCGGCGGCGGTGATGCTGCCATTGGGATCGCCGGCGACGCTCGAGATGCCGTAATTCATGGCGTAGGCCGGTTCTCCCACGTTGATTCCCCCCGTGAAATTCCAGTAGAGGCGGTTATAGACAGGATAAGTGGTTACCGGGGTTGAAGATGAGTTATCGCGACCGCGCAAGAGGGCGAGTTCCTCCTCGAGCAAGCTGGGAACCATGCCTTCGAAGGCGAAGAGGCTTGAGGCGCGCGAACCAAAATAGATGTCGTTCAAATCGCGGGTGCCCCAGGCGACCGTCGGGTCTTTGGCGTCGCTGTAGGCCTCGTCACCGAGAATGTTGTAGAGATCATTGATTTTACTGGCCGATTCCAACAAAGTGGCATTGACGTTGTCATCGCTGTATCCCGAGTCGATGCTCAAATAGCGGGCCTGCTGCAAGAGCGTTTCGTAGGTTTCAATCAGGCCGTAATTATCCGCGTTGGCCGTGTTGAGCGGGACATTTCCAACATAACGCTTTCCCGCCTGGGTCAGCATGCTGCTACTTAAATCCGGTTGGTTGTCGGAAAGGGAGCCGACCCGCTGAGTATAAGGATTGATGCCGTTTTCGGCGCGTGTCAGCCAGCTTTGGACCAGAACCGGCGGCGTCCAGTCGCTCCAGTTCGTATTCGGACTGCTCGGCGCGACGGACCTCCAGCGGCAGGTGAAATAAAGGTCCTGAAGGGTCAGGAGTCCCGGTCCGCCAAAGACGACATTGTTCAGTCCGGCGGTGGCGTTCGTATAGACAATCCAACTCGCGTCTGTGGAGGGTGTGGTCGTGGGAACTTGACCGTCCACGGGGAAAGTATAGCGCCAGTCAAAAACGATTTGCGACGGATCACCGCCGAAGTCGCCGGAGTGGCGCAGGGTGACGTACTGGTCGAACTGGTTATCCGAGAAAATGGTGTTGACGACGCCGACAAAGAGGCTGTTGGTGTCCACGAAGATGGGATAGAGAAAGACGGGCTCGCCTGTGTTGTTCAGATTGGTGCGCGTATTGACACCCAGTGTCATATAGCCCCCGGACTGGCTGGTGGGAGTCAGGACGATGGCCGTGAACGGGGTCTCGGCATTGGTCACGATGTTGGCGCTCTGGCGCAGGGCGCTGACCGCGGTTTGCCAGCTCGGATCGGTGGTTAGGGCCGCGAGTGCGGCTCTGTCGGCCGGACTCAACCAAGCGGGCATGACGTAAGGAAAACCAGTGATGGGCCGCACGATGCTTCCGGTGAGAGTCAATATTCCGGCCAACGGGTCCCAATAAACCCTCTCCCTCAGGTGCGGCGGCAACGTCGTGAAGTAGGTCTTGCCAAGTTGCACTTCCGTGGAGCCTATGCCGTTAAGTTGGGCCAACGCAGCGGTACTTGGAGTGGAGGGGTCCTCGAAAATCGCGGTCGTTTTGCTGGAATTCTTGAAGTTGGCGTCGTCATACAGGGTTTCCACAGAGAGCTGTCCGGTCACCGCCGGGAGAAAGCCGTCTCCATCGGCGGATGGGACGGCATCGGAAAGGGTTTGTCCCAATGCTAGAACGGGCACATTGGTGGGGTATTGCAGGGTATAATAAATGGCGAGGCCGTTGGAGGCGTTGCCAAACGGCACGGAGCCGCCGGCGGGGAGATTCGTGGGCCAATAAAAGCTGGGTTGGAGATTGTAATACCAGATCATAGGCACCGAGTCATAGTTTGGACCCGAGGCGACGGCCGACCGCGCCCAGAGCGAAAACTTTCGGTCCTGATAAAGACGGTGGTTGGGGTCTCCTCCCGGCGGGGGACCGGACAAGTTGCTGGCCGGGAGGTCGGGAAGAGGCATGGGCCCCTGGAGCAGTTGCCCGACCAGCAGACTGGCGTTGAAGGTGGGGTAAGCCGCGTTCGTGGGGACCACGACAATGGGCTGGAGATAGGAGAGAGAATTCCGATTGGCATCCTTGTATTGGAGAAGGATGTAGTTGTGCGAGGTCGCGTCGCTGTTCAAATCCCAGCGCAAGCCATAGACGGAGGAACCGATGAGCAAGGCGTGTTCCTCGTTCGGGTTGAAGCCGATTTGGGTGGGATCGTTGTTGTAATAGACCGCGGGCTGGAGCCAGGAGGATGGAACGGAATAACCCTGACTGTTTTGTCCGGCGACGATCAAGGTGGGAGGCGCTAACGGATCGATCAGAGTGTAGGTGTTGACCAGGCCGGGGAACTGCAAGGGTTCTTGGAGGAAAGGGCCGTTGAATGTGCTGGCCCACCAAACCTCGATGGTCGAGTTGGTCGGATTGTCGTTGACCGGGATGATTCGTTTCTCCGTGGTGTAGATCGTGGGATGATAGCCGGTTCCGGCGCGGACAATTCCGCCGGTGACTTCGGGCGGCGGGGTGAGAGAGAATTGCCCCCCGAGCGTGGGACTGCCATAGTAGGTGGCGTCAAATCCCCGCGCCAAATCCGGCAGGATGAAGACCGTTCGCGATCCGGATTGCGCCGAAGAGATGTGGTCAAACGCATAAAGGCGAATCAGAGTGGAATCGGTGAGGTCGGCGGCATTGAGGGAATCCTGCGAGATTTGATTCAGGGTGCGCACCCCGGAATAGATGCGGACGTCGGTCAAAACGCCGGCATATTGGACATAGCCAGCCAGCGACGAGCCGGTGGCGAGGCTGACGCCGGTGGCCAGCGTAGAGGAACCGTTGCCGCTCGTGATGGTGTAAGCGCACTCGAGATTCGTGCCGTAGTAGAGATTCGCAAGGCCATTGGTGAGCGTCAACGTGACGCGGCAACTGCTATTCGCGCTGAGCGGCGTTTGGCCATTCGCCACCACGGACCCTCTCCATGCCAGTTTGAGGAGTCCGTCCTTTAGGACGACCGCGAGGTTGGTGTCCGTCGCGGTGTTGAGGCCGAGGACGGAGTAGGAACTATTCGTGCCATCGGGGATCAAGGAAAACTCAATGGTGGCACTGGAGGCGTTGGTCAGCGTCAGGGGGAATCCCGCCCCATTTGCCCGGCCGTCAAACTGAAGCTGATTCTGCAACCCAAAAGGCAGGGTGCCGATGGTATTCGGCTGTCCGTATCCTGAAACGAGCCCGCCCGTGACGAGGTCCGGGGCTAGAAAAGTGACGGAGCCGCGGGCATCCGCGGTGCTGTAGCTTTGCTGCCAGTCAGAATTAATCAGGTGTTCAAGGCCGGTCTCGGTCCCGGTGAACTCGCTGGACATATTGGCCGCGAGGCTGGTCGGCGAGACCTCCACCGACCAGAGACGGAAAGTCTCCACCTCGCCTGCAAACGCGGCGATTGCCTGCTGGGCGGCGCCGCTGAGCCCGAGCGAACCGCCGATGACGCATTGTCCGTAGGTGATATTGGTGGCACTTTGCCCGTTAAAGTTGGCCACCACGACGCTGGCCTGCAACACACCGTTGAGAAAAAGTTTAAACTTCCCGCTGCTGTTCTTGGTGAACGCGACATGCGACCAGGTGTTGGGGATGAGGTTGTCCACCGAGCTGAGAATGGCCGAGGCGGAAGTCCCGTTGGTCAGGATGGAAAGCGTCAGAGTGCTATTGCTGAGATAAAAAGCGGCCTGCACCATCGATTGCTGGGGATAATCCAGCCAGGAAACGAGATTCTGCACGTTGGTGAGGGCGGCGGGTTTTATCCACATTTCCACCGTCAGATTGGCATCCAATTCCGTTTCCAGTGAGAGGTGGTTATCCACGCCATTGAACTGAAGCTGGGGAGGAGCGGCCACGGGTTGCAGGGGAAGGCCGACCGGCCAGAATATTTGCTGGTTGGAGACATAAGCGCCATTGTTGCGGGAGACGACGCGCACCGGGATGAACCAGACGTCCTTGGAATTCTGGTATTGCACGAGGGCGCGACCGTCCCCAAGCGGAGCGAGTTGGGAACTGCCTGAGTTGAACGAGATCACGTTGCCGGGATTGTCCTGCCAGACAATCGAAGCGGTGTAATTACTCGAGACCGGCGCCGCCGGGCTGTTCGTCACGTTGTTCGGGTCGAACACGAAAAGTTGGGCGGAGGCGTCACCCGGCCAGGAAATGCCGTACCAGTCGGCCTCATAAGGCCAAAGCACACCCAGGTTGCCCTTGCGCTGCCACAAGGCCTGCGTTTTGCTGCTATCACCGGCGGGATGGGAGCTGTCGCTGTTCACTTCCACCGCGAAAAGCCAGTTATAGAAGTCGGAGCCGGCCGCGCTCCAGAGCAAGGCGTAACTGCCCGCTTTCGCCGTGGAGACACTGATGCTGGGATCGTTCGCCACCGTCGCCCCCTCGTCGGGCAGCAGGCGGCTTCCGAGCGCCACGTAAAAGTTATGTACCACGGGCGCGCTGGCATAGACAATCTCGTAGGCGACGCTTTTGGTATAACTTGAGGTGTCGAAATACTCGAGGACGAAATAGCCGGACTGATTCCGGCAGCGCAGCGTATTGTTCCCGTCAATCCAGGTCGCGGAAAGGCCGGTATTCATCACCGCGTTGGTCGAGCGGTTGCTCCGGCCTTCCGCGGTGTCCTGCGAATCAGCCGTGTCAAAATCGGGGACGACCACATTGTAATGAATTTTGGCATAGACACCGGAGAGGCTCACCGCATAGCTGGTATTATCGGGGGGCGAGTTGGGGTTGCTATTGACCACGCCGTTGGTGATATAGTTGTCGGTCCAAAACAGGCGCGAGGCCAGCTTCACCGGGACCGCGCCGATGTTATAAGTGACGGTATTGGTTCCGGCCGAGGTCGTGGGCCACGCGATGGTGACAGGGCCGCCCTGGGCGGCGATCAACTGCTTGGTGCCCGCCGCGTAAAACGCTCCGTTGGTCGTCACCACGGTGGGCGCGGTGGTCAGGTCCGTCAACGGTGGCGGTGAAATAATATCCCCCAAATAAAAATCGGGATTGGCGGCGCTGAAAGTCGCGCCCGCGGTCCAACTGGCGATTTGATAACGCTTGGAGCTTGCCTCCACCGGCCGATTGGTGGACGCATAGACGTTGCCGCTGACCGGGGTCGCGTAGGCGTTTTGATCCACGGTGCCCGTCGGGCTCACCGAGGGATTGAGAAAATTAGGGGTGGTTTGATAGACCTGCGCCCGGGCCGAACCGAGGACCGCTACCGAGAGCAACGATGCGACGAAGGCTGGAATCAAGGTTCGTGGTGGCGACATAAGCGGGATGGTTGGGTCAAGTTCTCCGCTTATTGAATACGCTTGATGTAGGCCAGTCCGTAGTAAGGCGGCATGGTGGGAACAGAGTCGTTCGAAGTGGTGGGGCTGGTGCTGCCGCTGCGGGTATAATAGGTGGTGCGATAGACCCAGGACAACTTGTTGTCGGTATCCCAACCGCTTTTGCTCCCGGCGTTGTTGTTGCTACCATCCGAGCCCGCGCCAATACCCTCCGGTCCAGTTCCAGCAGAACCAATGTTGTTCTCCGCGAAAATCGTGTCCTTGTATTGATGCTTGTGGTCGGGGATCATGCTGGCGGTGAGTGTGGTGGCGGTGGCGCCGCCTGTTTGTCCAACCGCATAGCTGGCTCCGCTGCCCGAGCCGATGATGAACCGGTTGCGGAGGTCCGGGGTTCCCTGGGTGCCGTCGCAGACAGCCCACCCGGCGGGGACGGCGGTGATCGAACCCGACCACATGATGATACCTCCAATGGGCACGAAGCCGCCTCCCGAGGTGCCCGCCGTGCCGATGGTGACTGCTCCGTCGAGATGGATTGGGCCCTCGAGATAGGCGGTTCCATTGATACCGATCGTGCTGTTAATCGTGGTGGTGTTTTGCATGACCACCGGACCTTGCAGGGTGGTGGTGGAGGTGCTGGCGGGAGTCAAATAAGCCGAGGCATTTTGGCCTCCTAATTGGAGGGCGTTGGTCGCGGTGCCGGCCGTGGTCGCGGTGTTCGCCGTGTGCGCAACCAAGGCGTAAGGCGACGAAAGAAACTGCAGACGCGGGGAAATTTCCTGCGGGTTCGACACGGGTCCCGAGCTGTCCACTGTCACCGTGAGACCAAGGTATGGAGTCGTGGTGGCGGCCAACGCATCACCAATGGCGGTATAAGTGGCGCCCGCGATGGGGCTCCCTGTTTGCTGACCCAACAGTACGTTAAACGACCCCGAACTGACGACGACCGACGCGCTCGAGCCCCAGAGCAGGGTGGAACCGGTCGCGGCGCCATAGATTTTGAACTGGATGGTATAGGTGCCATCGCTGACGTTCGCGCTGGAGGAATTCAATAATTTGCCCTGGTAGTTGACGGTTTGGGGCGCATCTGCCGCGCGTGCCGCGGTAAAGATTGCGAGGGCGAAAGCCAGAGTTGAGAGCAGAGTTCTTTTCATAATGGGGATGGGGTTGAGGGTCAGCGCAAATTAGAGTCCTGGCTTACGCGTGTAAGTTGAAAGGTTCCCGCCAGGGCAATGGGCTCCCGACGCGGACCCGTGATGACTTCAAAATAAGTGCCTTGGGCGGTGCCGTAAGTCCAAAGCGGAACCGAGGGGGCGGAGGAAAGGTCCAACAGGCCGGGCCCGCTGGAATTAACCTGAATGGCGCCCCCCGTAAGATTGACAATGTTCGTGGCGGCGGACTGCCCCTGGAGCCGCAGCACAATGGAGGACGGATTATACATCTCGGGTGTCAGCAGGAGCTGCGGGACGAGTTGTATTGAGGTGGCTTGGTTGCGGACCACCACATCGTGTACCTCCCCAATCATGCTGGGAGAAAAGTTCGTGGCGGTGTTGCCGAGCCAGGCCGAATCCCAGTTGAGCCCGGCCCCGCCGTTCGCCAGGTTCGGCAGGTAAGCGCCGCCGTCCAGCGCGCCATCCACGTAGATCTGGCCGTAGCTGCCGTCGTAGGTCACGGTCAGATTAAACCACCGGGCGAGCGGCACCGTGTCGGCGGTGGCGATGGTGGCGTTCGGGGTCGTGGTGTTGGTTCCCACGCTCAAGACCAACTGCCCGCTGTTCCCTTGGAAGCCAAGGTTGAATTGAGCATGGGTGCCGCTGTTGGTCAGCAACAAAATGGTCGCGCCATTTTGAACATAAGTCGGAATGGTGGCCCAAAGCTGCACCGTAAAGGCGGTTGTGTTCGCGAAGCCGGTGGTGGTCACATATTCGCCATTCGTCCCGGTGAATTGCATCGGCGGCACGCCGGGACTGAAACTGCCGGCGTCGATGGTCGAGCCAAAGTAGAAGGTGACGTTCCGGGTCACATTGAAGGACTCGACCCCGGCGCCAAGTTTGTTGGTGTAAGTCTCGTCGTAGTTGTTGTGGTCGGGATGGTAAATGTGGACGAAGGGATTGACGGGATCGTCATAAGGAACCGTGAGAGAGCCCGAGAGATTCGAACCCAAAGTGCCGGTCATGGGAGTCGGCGGCAGACGCGGCCAGGCGGGCGCGCTCACCCGGGAAGTCAACGTGGCGCCCCGGACCAATCCAGTGGCACTATGGTAGAGCTGGGTGTCGTAGTTGGAGCCGTTCCAAAATTGGGCAAAACAGGCCTGTTGGATGACCCGGGCCACTCCGTTGGAATCGACGTGAAGGAGGACCCGCATGTCCAGGGGCGAGGCCACTTTTGAGAGAGGATTCTGCGAGATGTCCGGACTGCTGTTGGTGGGGCTAAATCCCGGAGTATTGACCGCCGCGAGGGTGATTTTACCAACCCACAAGCCCGAGCTTGGCGCGTCGGATGAAGTGGTGGCGGTACTGCTGGAGCGGAGCCTGGCCCCGGTTCCCAACAAACTGAGATTTTGCTTGGCGAGGCTGCTGTTGGGAACCTCGGCGACCACCGGGACCAACTGCCGGTAGCCGTGCGCGCTTTCTGTTACTTCGATGAGTCCCTGGTAGGTCGCATTCGAGTTGGAGGTGGGCGTCAGCAGCGCGGTCGCCAAACCCAGGCGAAGCGTGCGAGTCTCCCCCGGCGCCAGCGTAATATCCACGCCGCCAGCCAGCAATTGCGGGGTGTAGGAGCCATCCGGGCCGACGAGAAGCGCCGCCACGGGCACTCTTCCCGCCAGGTCAGGCGAGCCTGCAGGCGGTGTTTCCGAGTCGAGCAGCGCCAGATGCAGCTTGGCCGACACTGTGCTCAAGGAGTTGGCCAGAACCAGACTCGAGGTCTTGCCGTCCTTCAAGAACTGCACCGAGTTCATCTCTCCCAGCGCGGTGACGCTGAAGGGATACGGATTGTCTCGGTGGCCGTTCAGAATGAACCAATAGGCCCGGCCTGGAACGATGGTCGTGGCCAGAGGATTGCGGATTTGGGTCTCCCTCGCCACCCGGGGATCGATCGAGTAGAAGGAGGAGGAACTGCCCGCGTCGCTGGTTAACTCCGGAATGTCATGAAACAACTGGTAAAACGTCACCGGGCTCTTCTCCGAAATCGGGCCGCCGGCCAAAGTCATGTCCAGCGGTATCCAGTCGGTTCGCGGCAAACCGGGGATGCCTTTGAGGCTCAGGGTCGTGGCTGGGGAATTGTCCAGGACGTGAATCATGTAGGCCTGACCCGCGCGAATTTGTGAAAGTGTGCCGAGAAAGCTCTTCGCGCTGCGTTTGGGGAACCACATCAACCAATGATCCTGACCCACCGCCGTGGCGCTCGGCGCCAGGCCGGAGCTGGCGGTTTTGGTATAACGATTGTACATCCAGACGCTGTCGATATTGGGCATCGAGGCAAAGACCGTGTCGCAATCGTTGGTGGCGGGTGTGACCTGGACAAACACCGGGTTGAACCCCGGCGCCAACGGAAGGTTCTGCGTGATCCATTGCGCCCGGGCGGGGTTGCCGAGAGTAAACGAAAGCAGCACCACGCCAAGGGCGGCGGCCAGGCCCCGATTGCCCAGGCCTCTAGAAGAACCGAGAATCAACGCGAATGGACGCAAACGCGGAAAGAAGGGGCACTTCAGGTTTCGCAAGTCATGACGAGAGAAAGCCCCTCCCCGGGGTGGGTCAATTGGATCGGGCATAAAGATATTCAACGCGACGCGACGATGGAGGATTCAACCTCGAGGAAAGCTATCGGCGGGTCCGGGGCCGGACTGTTGGTTTATTTTCAAGAATTATGGATTCAGGCCGCGGCGCCAAATCATGAAGGGCCGGTCGGACGCAACCCGCGAGAATTGAACAGGGTATCCCCGTTCCGAGAAAAGAACAAGTTATATCTCGGAATTATTCTTCGCAGGCCCTCGGAGCCTGTTTGAAAAGTGGCTTTGCTTCGGATGCGCCGTCGAGCGTCAGTCTGGCGAGGCAGCCCGCAAAACGGGCCGCTCTTATGTTGTTCTGGCCCGACGAGCGAGCATATTGGTACACATCTGTAAGCGAGGAGCAACGAAGCCAGGCTAATGATCGACAAGCAGACGAGGCAAATGCAGTTTTCAATCAGGCTCTAAGAGCGCTCGATTATCGGACGCGGCCCAGGCCGAACTGGTCTCCGGCGCGAACCGGCTCTTTTCCGGTGAAATCGATTTCCAATAGCTTCTCGCTCTGAACCTCCCGCCCCTCCTCGTCCCGCAAACCGAGCAGCACCTTGTGCGTTTTCGTATCGATGACATCTCCCGTCGATGGATAGGCGTACTGGCCATCGATGCTGAAAGTGACCCAACCCGGTTCGTCCCTTAGGGGGATGCTCATCTTTTGCTTGGGCGGCATCACCGTCGCGTCGAATACATGGAGACGACGATTGAAGGAGTCCGCCAGCCAGACTTCGCTCTCGTCCGGAGTGAGCCCAATCCCGTGGCAGGGACACCCGTGGCGTTTTGTCGCTCCCTTGCTGAATCCGGTCACTTCGATCCGGTGCAGAAATTTCCCGGACTTGAGGTCGCCGATTTCGAAACCGAGCAATTCGTTCACATTGACGAAGCAGAGGGTCTGCCTGCCGTTGACCGTAAACGGACGGATGAACGCGCCGAAGGGTCCCACCGTTCCTTTCACCTCGCGGGTTCGCGTATCGACGATGGTCAGTTCGGGTGACTTGAGCCCGGCCAGGTAGGCCTCCTCGCCGTTCAGCCCGTAGATTGTGTTATGCGCTCCTGATTTCGGCTCGATCTTCTTCAAGACATCGCCGTTCATGGCATCGACCAGGTGCCAGTGCCCTTTTTCCAGCGAGGGCAAGAACATGGTCTTGCCATCGGGCGCCAGGGCCATCCGGTCGCATCCACCCTCGTATGGCCGTTCCCACAGCACTTTTTCGGTCAGAAGATCGAGGCAAGACAGCGTTTCCGTCGTGCTGATATAGAGGCGTTTGGTGATGACCGAGGCGCAGACCCCCTTCACATTTAGAGGCTGGCCCTTTTTGTCGAGTCCGGCGGTGGAAATCCGCCGGACAAAACGATGACCATGATCCATGTCGAAAACCAAAACTCCATGCCCTCCGTATTGGAGCTCGGCCCGAATCCCCGGGACGGCAACATAAAGCAGCCGCTGCTCGGCGCCGCCGACCGTGGTGGCGAGAAAACAAAAGCACAGGAGGGCGAAAGCCGCGAAACTCGCGCGGGGCGTGGATGATGAAGACGTTTGCATGGATTTGGAACAATAATGGCTTGTCACCGCCGCAGTTCAAGCCCAATACGCGGCTGTTTTTCCAGCGCTGACGGTCCGAAGTGGGAATCGCCCGGCAAAAAACTTTCCGATGATGTAATAATTCTCCTTTCCGTTGCGACTAATCAGTTAAAGGCTCATGACATTGAAGCCGCCGGACTAAAAGACAACATTTATGAAAACACCCAGCTATATTAAATCACGATCAACCAGGCGCGTATCACTTTGTTTTTGGAAGACCTCTCCCATCCGCGCATGGTTGCCGGTCCTCGCGTTTTTCGCGGCGGCGCTTTTGCCGGCCGGGACCGCGCGGGGACAAGGGACGGATCGTTACACGAAAGTAGCCAACCGGCTCGTGGAGTTGATCAACGCGGGCGACTACGCCGGCATCCAGACCAATTTCAACAAGGAGATGGACGCTGCGCTGCCGCTGGACAAGTCGAGCGCGTTTTTCAACAGGCTGACGCGGCAGGGGGGCAAAATCCAGAAGCTGGGCGAACCGGAGCCCGTTGGCGGGGCGAAGGTCTTTCCCGCGCAGTGTGAAAAGGGCGCGCTCGACATGCAGATCGCGCTGGACGGTCGCGGCCTGATTGCCGGGCTTACCTTCAAGCCGCGCGCCGCGACGAAACCCGATTCGCAAAAGAGCCAGGCGCAATTGTCGGAAGCGGATCGTTACAAAAAGGTGGCCAACCGGCTCGTGGAGTTGATCAACGCCGGCGACTACGCCGGCATCCAGACCAATTTTAACAAGGAGATGGGCGCGGCGTTGCCGCTGGACAAATCGAGCGAGTTCTTCAAGGGACTGGCACAGCAGGCGGGCAAAATCCAGAGGCTGGGCAAGCCGCAGCCCGTCGGTGAGGGGGTGGTTATTCCAACGGAGTTTGAAAAGGGCACGCTCGACATGCAGCTCGCGCTGGACGGTCGCGGCCTGATTGCCGGGCTGGCGTTCACGCCGCACGCGGCGGCGAACTGACGACCGGCCAATAATCTTTCCATCGCGTAATAATTTTTCTTCCCGTTGCGACTAATCAGTTAAAGGCTCAGAACTTTGAATCCGCCGGACGAAGAACAGTTTTTGACTTTGATCAACGGGAATCGCCCAAAAATTCTCAGGATCTGCCGTGTCTATGCGTGGAATTCCGCCGACCAGGACGATTTGTATCAGGAAATCCTGTCCCAGATTTGGCGCGGCCTGACGGGCTTGAAAGAAAATGAATTCGCCAACACCTGGCTATATCGCGTGGCTATCAACACCGCCATTTCGTTCGTCCGCAAGCGGGCCTCACGCTCCGACCGCGTCGTGCATTTCGAACACGCCGACCTCACCCGTGTGATTGAATCGCGGCAGGCAACGGAAGAAAACACGGACGACCGCATGGCAAGCCTTTACACCGCCATCTACAAACTGAATCCACTCGAGAAAGCGCTCGTCACACTTTTCCTGGAGGACTTAACCTACGAACAAATTGCGGAAGCCACGGGCATCAGTGCGAATAACGTCGGCGTCATGTTGCACCGCGCCAAGAAGAAACTTTCCTGTCTGATGAAGGAGCACGCGTAAAAATGAACGACGACGAACTAAAGCAACTCTGGCGACAGCAACCGCTGAGAGACACCCCGGCGGCGGCGGACCTCATTTCTGCCATGCAAAACAGGACGACTCTGCTTCGCCGATGCCTGGACGCGCGCGATCTCCGCGAATTATTGGCCTGTGCCGTGGTGATAATTATTTTTGGACGTTTCTATTTCACTGTGTATCGCGAGCCAATTTCGCGTCTCGGCGACTTGATCATCATCGGAAGCACAATTTTCATTGCCTGGAGGCTTGTTCACACCCGCCGAAGTACTCCGTCGGCGCCACCCGGCGCCACCATCGTTGACTCTCTCCGAGCGGAACTGAATGCTGTGCGCGCTCAGTCGCGGTTATTGGGTTCGGTGCTGTGGTGGTATTTGCTCCCGCCGACCATCGGCATGCTGGTCGCCACTTGGGGCCTGCCGATCAATCTCCATGCGAAAATCGCTTCCACGCTGGTATTCATTGGCATGGATGCGCTCATTTACTGGCTCAATCGGTGGGCGCGATCCAAACAACTACTCCCGCTCGAAGCACAACTGCAATCGCTGCTCCATTCGGCCGAAACCGGGGAACCGTTGGATGAAACGCATGTCGCTAATCTGCGACCGATCGCTCTCTCCATGGCGGCCGCCGAGCAGGTTAAGCCCGCTGAATTCAAGGTCGCCTTTTGGCAGATTGCTCTTTATGGCGAAATTGGATTTGTTGGAATTTGGTTCTTTTTGATGCTTGGGCTGACTACATTCCATCTGAATCTTACCGTTTCATCCATGGCACTCATTGATTTGGTCTCGCGACTTGTCAGTTGGCAGCATCTGGTTTGGATCGCGCCTTTCTTTCTGGCCGGGCTGATATTTTCCCGGATTCTGCAGAAAACAACCGAGAGAGCCGTGGGGATCAGCACTCTGGGGATTCATTTGCATAAAGGGCAGACATTTATTCTCTGGGACGAAATAAAAGAAGTTCGGCCACTCAGGATTCTGAATAATCGCTCCCTCTGGTTGATCAGAGCATCCGGCGAAAAGACGATCATGCCTTGGACTGGTCTGGAAAGACATTCTGACTTGAAGGCGGCCGTGGAAAGCTTTGCCCCGGCAAACCATCCCATGCGTCAATACCTGTGTCTGTTAAAGAAAAACATTATGTCAAAAACCATCCTCATTGGAATTGTGCTGGTCTTGCTTGGCGCAATTGTGTTAGTTCGCGGGAGCGGTCCTAAAACCACCTCGATTGAATATTCCGACCCTGTTTCACAAATGCTCGAAAACATTCGCGAGAAACACCACCTGCCCGCGCTGGCCGCCGCCGTGGTCGTCGATGGGAAGATTGTTGTGACCAAGGCGGTCGGTTTTCGCAAATACGGCGGCGCGGAAAAAGTCACGGCTGACGACAAATTCCATCTTGGTTCCGTCACGAAATCAATGACGGCCACGGTCGCCGCGATGCTGGTCGAGCAGGGGAAAATTTCCTGGACGACGACCATTGGAGAAGCCTTTCCAGATTTAAAAAGTGAGATCCATCCCGACTATCTGAGCGTCACGTTGGAACAACTTTTGTCCCAGCGCGGCGGCGCTCCCGGAGATGCTCCGGGCGATTTGTGGAGCAAAGCCTGGGCGGCGAATGGCACGGCGGCGGAGCAACGGCTGGATTTTATCAAAGGGATTTTAGCGCGCAAGCCGGAGGCGAAACCCGGGACGAAATTTATTTATTCCAACCAGGGCTACACTATCGCCGGGGTGATGCTGGAGAAAGCCGCCGGCAAAACGTGGGAAGATTTGCTGCGCTCGATGTTGTTCGAGCCGCTCGGCATGACCACCGCCGGATTCGGCGCGCCCGCTTCGGTTGGCAAAGTCGATCAGCCCTGGGGTCATACAATAGCACTGTTGTCGGGAGTCGAGGCGGTGCCGCCGGGGCCGCGCGCGGACAATCCACTGGCGATCAGTCCAGCGGGCGCGGTGCATTGCTCGGTGGGCGATCTGGCGAAATATGCGGCGTTCCACATGGCGGGCGAGCGCGGCGAAAGCAAAATGCTCACCGCGGAATCCTTTAAAAAACTGCACACCATTGCCGCCGGCAACGATGATTACGCCCTTGGCTGGATGGTGCTGAAACGCGCATGGGCCAACGGGCGCGCGCTGATGCACAACGGCTCAAACACGATGTTTTACATCGTGGTATGGATGGCTCCCGATAAAAACTGCGCGGTGATTGTCGCGTCGAACATTGGGGTGGACGAGGCCTTCGAAGGCTGTGATGAAGCGGCGGGGAAACTGATCAATCAATATTTCGGGAAGTAATTGGTTTTTAATTCAAAAAATCGTTGCCGATCCAGTTGACGCATGATATTAGGTATAGATTAAATGTCAACTGAGGGTTCAATGAACAGGATAAAGCAACTTCGCCTTGCACGAGGGCTCTCCTTGGACGAACTCGCCGATGCCATGGGGGGCATCGTCACCAAGCAAGCGCTCTCGAAGTATGAGCTTGGGACTTCGACGCCCAGCGCTCCGGTTCTTAATCAACTCTCTCGCGCTTTAGGTGTGAAAGCGATGGAGCTGTGGACGGCCCCGGCGTTCGCAGTCAAATTTCTTGGCTACCGCAAGAGGGTGAGTCTGTCACCACGCTGGCAGGAATCGTTCGAAGCGAACCTGGCCCGAAAGCTCGAAGAACGGCTCACGCTTCAAGACTACTGCTACAGCAATATTCAATTCGACCTGCCGATCCATGCGTATGAAGTGGAAACCGAAAGTGCCGCCGAAGGGGCCGCTGAAGCGTTGCGGGATAGGTGGAAGCTCGGTGTGGATCCCGTTTCGGATCTGACGGCCGTTCTGGAGGACCATCTCATCCATGTGCTGGAAATGGACGGCCCCGACAATTTCGATGGAATTTCGGCATTGGTCCAAGATTCAATGGGCAAAACTCGCGCTGCCGCTGTTGTCAGCAGGACTGGCTGCCCCGGCGAGAGGCAGCGATTGAATTTGGCGCACGAGCTGGGACACCTTGTCTTGAAACCGAAAAAAGGGGTGGATGAGGAGAAAGCTGCTTTTCGATTTGCGGCCGCGTTTCTGGCCCCGCGCGTTTGCATGCAACGGGAAATAGGCGCGCACCGCACGAGAATCCGCATGGAAGAACTCCTGATTCTTAAGCGGCGCTTCGGTTTGAGCATTCAAGCGCTCCTCCGAAGGCTGCTCGATCTTGGCACCATCGGCGAGAGCCAATATCGATGGTGGTTTATGTTTCTTGGGAAGATGAAATGGCGGCGTGAGGAGCCCGAGCCATTGACGCCCGAAAGGGCCACTTGGCTTCAGCAGGCCGTCCATCGGTGCGTTGCCGAGGGATTTCTCACCGCCGAAGAGGGGGGGAAGCTGCTTGGCGAAAAGCTTGAGGCCGATGCGGGTCCGGGAATGCTTCGGCGCAAAGCCTTCCTAAAACTCCCGCTTGAGGAGCGCAGGCGAATCCTTGAGGCCCAAGCGGACAAGCTGCGGAAGCACTACGAGGAAGCAGGGGAGTGGAGGACAACCGAGAGTGACGATTTCCAATGAGCATTAGCGGCCAAAATCCAAAACGCGGCGAAATTTGGGACATAGACCTCAATCCCACCAAGGGGCAGGAAATCAACAAAACAAGGCCGGCGATCGTCATAAGCTCCGACGGTGTTGGCAAGCTCCGGCTCAAAATAATCGTTCCCATCACCGAATGGCAGCAGAGTTTCGAAGGCAATTTCTGGCACGTTCCCATCCAGCCAACCCCTGTGAACGGGTTGACCAAACATTCCGCGGCCGACGCCCTGCAAGTTAGATCGCTTTCACTGGAGCGATTTGTAAATTGCCGCGGCCGCGCCACCAAACAGGAGCTTGAGGAAATAGTTCAAGCGCTGGCGGCCGTGGTCGAATTCTCCTGATGCTACCGGCTGTTTCCAAATCACTTTTGTGGGACCGGGGAACGACTTGAAACGGCTTCGTGTTCCCATTGGGCGCGTTGGAAAAACCGTGCCTCCATCAGTGGAGCAACAATTGACCGATCGACAGAAGGAAATGGCCGTCTTGTTGGCCCGAGGCGAGAAACTCGCCACCGATTCCGTGCCTGATAGCGTGCGTCCTGTTCCCGATCAGTTGGTTTTGCGCTCTCGGGTTCCCAATCGAACAGCGGCATCTGCATTTCAACCTTGCGTCTCTTCGTTTCCACCACAATTTCCGCGTCGGGATATCACGACGGATGCGTGGGAAAACTCCCTTTTGGTTCGGGCTCTGTTTCCTTCCCGATTCGGAATCGGGATGAGAAAAGGGTTCGGGTTTGTGCCCCATCTGTCTGTCGCGGCATAGCTCGGAGCGACACCGAATGGTTAACCTTGCTTGCTTGCCTTCTCAGCTTTGTGTTCTTTCGCGTTCTCTTGTGGCCATTTTCCGCTCCCGGCGCTCTGTGGCTGCTACTTGCGGCGGGGGGAAGCTAACGCTCCGGTTTCTCCATTTGGCCGCGGGTAACACCCAATTGATTCAATAGCTTCAGTTCGCGCCAGAGGTCGTGGCCGGTAATCTCGCCGCGCAGCAACTGTTGGTAACGGGAAATGGTTTGTCTCGCGACCGAACCGGATTCGTCCACAAATTCGAGCCTAAAATGTCGGACTCCTAATTCCAAGAGACGCGAGACAAACTCCGCTCCGGTTTGGGCTCGGGCGTTATAAACTGTGTTGCGGCAGCCCGCATCCGCCTTGAGCGCGTGCTCCGCGCCAACCCGGTCGCGTAAACTCACTTTGTGCGTGTCGCAGGGCCTGCCGCAATTCGTATAGTCTGTCCCCTTGGACAAGAACGCGCAGAACACACAATGTTCCATGTGAAACATCGGGATATGTTGATGAATCGTCACCTCAAACCACGACGGCGGCGCGGACTTCAGCAAGGCCTCGAGTTGGAAGACGTTCAAATCATAAGACGCGGTCAGGCGTTCGAGCCCGCAATGATTCTTAAAATAATCGGCGGCGAGCGAGTTGGCCGTGTTCAATGAGAAATCGCCGACACACCTCGCCTCGCTGAAATAGGAAAGATGATCGTAATTGCGCACGAGCCATCCGTCCGCCTCGCAGGATCGAACCAATTTCAAAATCCAATCCTCGCCCATTTTGAAAATACGCGGCGGCGCGACCCAGACCGTCCGGGCCATGCCGGACGTCCGATTGCGTTCACGCACCAGACGGACCGCCTCCCGATATTTCTTCGGGTCCTCGAATTCGCAGTAGAGGGTCTGAACGCCGGAATCGAGCGCGACCTCGAGTTGTTCAAAACTTCGAGCGAGGACAATGAGTTCGGCCACCCCTTCCCGAGCCTCCCCGTGCATTCCAGTTTTAGGTGCGCTTGCGGTGAAGCGCGGTCTTCCGATCTCCTCCAATTGCCAGCGCAAGGGCAGTTTCCGCAGCCGGTCGAGCTCCGTCACCACTTCCCGGCGCAAACGGTTCAACTCGCTCATCGGAAGCATCACGGCGCCTTCCAGAAAGTTTTCCAGATCTCCCAGACAGAAAGGAGTTCCTCCGAGGCGGCCAAATTGTTCCTTCAGCCGCGCTGCATCCAATGGCTGGTTTTCCGCTTTAACGAGCGGAACCGCGGACACGACCTTCGCCGCGTGACCAATTTCGTCTCTGGCCAACAGGGTGAGCGGAAGACCCTCCCGTCCGTGAACTTCGAGGTGCAAGGGCCGTTGATAGGCGGGTTTTTCTCCAGCGAACGTTTGGCGCAGGCGCCGGTCGAGGACGGGATCGCTCGTCTTCCAGATACGATCACCGGGATGCAACCGACGGAAATCAATGTCATCGCGCCCGAAGCCGAGATAGCTCTCTTGCCCGCGCTTTTCGACGTCATAGACACGTCCGCCCTCCTCGGGCAAATCGGGTTGGCCGGCATCGAAGACCACGCCGTCGCCGGGTTTGAGCGGCGCGAGCAGATCGAGGACGACTTTCGCGCCTTGCAACCGCGTGACCGCGCCGAGATAAACCCCGCGTTTTTTGCCAAACCGCGCGTGAACCAGGGATTGATTGTTCACTCCGCGGAACCATCCGGTGAAGAGCCCCCTCGAGAAGCCCATCTCGAGATCGTAGCGGGATTCATCGGCGCATTGGTCGATGGGAGGCGGATGCGGAGCGGCCAATTGGTCGAGAGCGCGCCGGTAAACCCGCGTGATGTTCGCGACATATTCCGGCGTCTTCAACCGTCCCTCGATTTTGAGCGAGGTCATACCGAGCCGGATCAAGTCGGGCAAAACCTCGAGTCCGGCCAAATCCTGCGGGCTCAAAAGGTAACGGCGGTCGCCGAGCGGCACCGTGCGCCCGTCGGCCACCAATTCGTAAGGCAACCGGCAGGCCTGCGCGCACTCCCCGCGGTTGGCGGAGCGTCCGCCGAGTGCTTCGCTCGTCAAACACTGGCCCGAATAGGCCACGCAAAGGGCCCCATGGACAAAGACCTCGAGCGGAAGACCGTGCGCCGGAGCGCCCGCCGGGCCTGATACGGCCTGGATGCGCTCAATTTCTTTGAGCGAACATTCGCGGGCGAGCACCACCAATTGACACCCCAATTCCCGCGCGAACCGCACCCCCTCGGCGCTCGTCACCGTCATCTGAGTCGAGGCATGGATGGGGAAATCAGGCGAAAGTTGCCGGATGAGCCGGCAAACGCCGACGTCTTGCACGATGGCGGCATCCACACCCGCCGCGATGATCGAACGCAGATAACCCTCGGCGTCCGCCATTTCATTTTCGAAGACGAGGGTGTTGAAAGTCACATAACCGCGCACGCCGCGCCCGTGCAGAAACTCCATCAGCTTGGGAAGATCGCCGACGGTGAAGTTATGCGCGCGCATGCGAGCGTTGAACCGTTCGAGTCCGAAATAGATGGCGTCCGCCCCGTTCTCGATAGCGGCGCGCGCGCACTCCCAATCTCCCGCGGGTGCGAGCAACTCGGAACGACGCGAGCGTCCCGTCACGCTCATCAAGACGGGCTTGTTCTCGATGGCGCCATTCGGAATAGAAATCGGGATGGAGACGGATTCCGGCACGAACCCATAATCGGTTGTCTCCCGCGATGCGTCAACCGCCTGTTTTTCGGACAAACCTGAACTACCAGCGGAAGTGGCGGTAAGGGTCGTCCCATTCTTCCGGCTGATCGTTGTAGAAGCCGCTCAACCACCGCTTTTCTGGCTCCCCGATTCCAATCGGACGCCGGAAACGTTCCAACACGGGAGTCGGAGCGGCGACGCCCATATTCGCGAACAATCGCGAGACTAGGAAAGTGACGCGCCGGCTCGTTCGTCTTAAGTTTGATTGGCCATGCGCGTCGAATTGCCAGGGCTCGAGCTGACAAAAAACGGCGTTGCCCGCGTCACTCGTGGCAAGGATGCCGTCGCCAATAATCCGCGCTCCACCCGAGACCAGCGGGAATTGACGTGGATCGCGGTTGTGCGCGTCAGCAGGCCCAATCCCCGCCGTCGCCGAACCGATTCCGGCCGGTTCAAAGAACGTTGAAATATGTTCCGCTCTCCCCGTCGTGAGCTCAAAAGGCAGCCATCCACCAGTATCGCTTTGATCGAGGCCAATCGCGAGGAGCTTCCCACCGTTCTTCAGCCACCCGGCTATCTCCGTCGCGTGGGGAGCCAGGGTCTCGCCGCCGCCCGGGCCCACGACCAGCGCTTGATCGGAGGACGGATTGCTTCCGCTGTAAGAGTCCGCATACAGCCCAACCGATTCGAGATAACTTTTTCCGGTGGGAGCGCCCGCATAGAGGACCTTCCGTCGCGGGGCGGGGGTCCATGTCGTCACGTATCGCAAAATGTTTCCCGCCAGTAACCGGGCGCTTGGTTCCTCCTCGGTCCTCCCGGTAACGTCCATCTGACAGAAGATGACGCAGCCCCGCCCCTCGCGGTATTCCATCAACGGGCTGAACTGAAGACTGAAGCCGCCATCGATGACCGGCAGGAAATCACCGCGCCCCGGCTTCTCCATCAGCACCGAGGCCACGTTGCCTCGATTGCCGCAACGCCACAAACGGGTGACGAGAATGTCGCACCACTTCACCGTGACGCCGTACCGCGGGCGCGTTTCGTACTTCAGTCGTGGCGGGAGAATCGTAGCCGCGCCCCGCCAATCGTGCAGAAGATCGGCGGTCAGACCCGCTAATGCCGGATGGTCCGGCACCCGCGCAAAGACTTGGCGGAGGCCATATTCCTCGACCCGAAACCCGAATCGTTTCTCCAAGACCTCCGACGTTTGCTCGAAGATAACGACCTTCAATCCATCGGCCACTCTGCTGATATCGGGGGCCGGTGAATCGACCGTCAGCGCCGCCTTTCCCACAATAAGAATATCGAAGGCCGATAAATCAGTGTTGGTCTCCACCGGCTGGCTTCGGATTCCCAGACTCGTCAACAGCGCGCTGGTTTGTCCCGCGGGATCGAATAGCGCGATCCTCGCCGCCACCGGCTCCCGCATTGGCGCCGGCAGGATGTCGATGATGAAACTGTCTTTTTGGATTTCACCGGTGCTGAAATGAATGGTGGCGTCAATAACATGGCGGCCGGGCGCCGCGTCGTCCGGGACTTTGAATCGAAGCGGGATATGTTTCTGCTCCCCGGTCGCGAGAATGCCCCTTCCGCCGCCAGTCAATGGCGTCGGCAGGTTTAAAGACCATTGGCAGTCACAACTCACGGTTTGGCGCGAGTTGTTGATGACGATGATTTGTTTTTCGACCGTTTCACCGGGCAGGAAATTGTGGTCCTTGCTGGTGAACCCGGAGGGCTTCCCGCCGATGTAGGCCAGCAGCGGGCGGTTATTGCGCATCAGCGCCTCGGCCGCGACCGTGGGCACCCAATCCGAGCGCTCGAAAGCCAGGTCCATCCGTTGGTTGCGCTCGTCGAGATAGTCCGGGCTGAAACCCGGACGTTGCAAGTTCTCCCAATCGGTCTTGAATTCCTTGCGGCTCTTATCCACTCCGTCGCGCAGCTTCCAGAAATGCTCGTGCTCCCACGGAGAGATGGCGGAAACGCCCCAGGTGCGAAAGGCGCGCCAGTTCTCGGTGAGATAGAGCGCAAAGACCGGATACTGCTGCTCAAACCGGCTCGATCCCACGTTGAAGGGATAATCCCATCGATGCCAAACCTTGCCCGCGCGGAACTGGGCGGCCTCCCAGCGCAAGTTTGTTTTCTCCTCCTCGCCGATCTGGAAAGCGCGGTCGCCGAAAAACTGCGAATCCCACTCCGCCACGCAGAATTCCCACGGAACCGTGGCGCTGCCGAATTCGCGTTGCCCCTTGTACCAACCCCGGTACATGGTCCAATCCCAAGTGAACGGCGCGCCATATTCGCAGGTGAACACCGGTTTGACCCCCGTGGTCGCCCAATGCTCGAACCAGTCCGAGAGCTCCTGGACGGGCGCGAAGTTCGGGTAAAAATTGATGGAATGCATCGAGCCTAGATTCCCGGAGGCGTGGTGATAGACAATCCGGGTTGGGTCGAGGCGCCTCACGATCTCTTCCGCCTGCGTCGCGAGCAAAACATTCTTCCGCGCCCAGGTGTCGCGCGGGGCCTGAATCCCATCGATCATATCGGGATTCATGTCCTCATCGTAACCCGTGGCGTTGTGGCTCATCGAGTACATCACCACCGACGGATGATTCCGCGCGGCGCGAACGTAGTATTCCGCGTGACGGGCGTAGCCGTTGTTTTGAGCCGCGTCCGGCGCCTTCCAATCGTAATGGCTGAAATGCGGCTGCGAGAACGACACGAGCATGCCCTCGTCGTCCGCGGCCCGCAGTATCTCCTCGAACCCCAGGTGCGAACCCGGTTCGCAACCGTAGTTGTGAGTATAGACAAAATTGATGCCGAAACTTTTCAGACGTTCCATGCTCTCGCGGGCCGCCGCGTAGGTGGATGCCGCGGCGCTGACTTGCGCGTTATCGAGAGGCACGGCGGAAAGAAAAATGCGGCTGCCGTTGAGAAAAAAGTCGCGCCCCTCGATCCACAACTCGCGGAAGGCAAGGCGAGTGTTCCAACTTGTGTCTAAAACCGCCCCGCGAGAATCCAGAAGCGAGATTTCGAGATCGAAGATGTTTTGCGGCGTCGGCAGGTCCCAGAGCCGGTCCGGCATCCACTTTTCTGTAAACGCAACGCGCCCCTCTTTCAGGTCGCTGCCGCGGAATTTTGGACTCGCATATTCGTGGATGACGCTGGCGTGGTCGAGAATTCGCGCGCGGAGAGCGTATTGTATGTCAGGCGCAAGGTTTGTAATCGATGTGTCAAACACGCATTCTTTCTTGCGCACCGAGGTCTCCGTTCTCACATCATCCAATCGCGGCCCGCCCGGAGTCCCGGCCAGGAAGACATCCCCGCACAAGCCCCGTCGCGGGACCGAACCCTTGACCTCGCGCGCCGAGGCGGAGTCGGTGTAAGAAAGCATGACGCCCTTGAGCGGCAGAGCCGCGACGAACAACGCCAGGGTGTGTGTCTGGCCTGGACGACAGAATGAAGTGATGTCCAATTCGCCTCCGGGAAAACGGATCTCGCCGGCCCGAGTGCCATCCAAATAAACCACGCCGTAGGAATTGAGATATTCGAAGGAGAGAGTGAGGCGGCGACCGGTCCAATTTTCCGGTATGGTGATTTGTCTTTGGTACCAGGTGGTGGAGAGATCGGCGAGTTTGCGTCCGCTCCAGCTCGGATGAGCATAGACGGTCTGGCAATCTTTCTGTTCGTAATCACTTATTCCGGGCCAGCATCCCGGCACTTTGAAATAGCCCCAATTCCCGGAGGGTACCGTCTCGGTCCGCGCCTCGGAAGGTTGCCATTGCCACAGTCCGTTGAGGCAGATTCGTTCGCGGGTGGGAGTCGTTTCGTGATAGGCTTTGCTGGAGTCCCAGACGGCTTTAACACCCGGCGGCAAGGTCATGACGGACTCGTCCGCGCCAAAGCCGGGTGTCATCCCGCCGCCGAAACTTAAGGCCGCCACAAAAAATAAGGACGGAATTTTTGCGACAAGCCGTTTGGAAGAATTACGCGGAGCCGGTGTCATGACGGGAAGCATAACCGCCCCGGCGAAATCTGGGGAGCGAAAATTCGAGGAAATCACGTTGGCCGGGCCTTCGTCGGTTGCGCGTTCCCACATTTTAGCGGTTGAGCGGACCGCCAAATTATGTTATTGTAAGAGTGATTAAATAAGAGTTTTGAACCATCGCGCGGATTCCCGGAATCCCGAGGGTCGTGCGCTCAAGAAAGGAGAACGTTATGGCACGCTGTGAAGTATGCGGTAACGCGGACGACAAAATGTTTCACGTCCGCCTGCACGGACACAACCATGTCTTCGATTGTTTCGAGTGCGCCATTCATGCTTTGGCTCCGACGTGTTCTCATTGCGGCTGCAAGATCATCGGCCACGGAGTCTGGATGGACGACGAGCTATGCTGCTGCGACTATTGCGCGCGACGCGAAGAGAGGATGCGGGAGTTGTCAGCAGTCTGAAGCCGATGATACACAGCCCGCAGGTTTTGGTAGGGCGAGGTGCCTGCCGAACCGCCTTGGATCGGACGGGGATGGCTCTCCCGATGCGGAATCGGGATCGCCTACGGGGCGGGACGGAGGCATACTATGCTTCTTTGCTTGGGAATTGGGTATAATCTTTTTAAACAATCTCCAGGGTCGTGGTGTCTATTAAGTGAATGAACCCTCTATTAAAGGCCGGAGCCGCCCTTGCCATCGCGGTCGTAGCGGCGGTCTATTTTTGTGCCGCGCACCCCAAACCCGCAAATCCGCCGGTCGATCCATCCAAAATCATAGCGGCGGCAGCACAATACGCACATGACTTGAAGGAATCAGGCTCACCGGTCCCCCCGACCGTCCCCTTGAAGGAATTGATCGCTCGTAAAATGCTCAAACCGGCCGATGTGAGTGGATTCGAAGGGGCGGAGGTTACCGTTTCACTCGCGTCACTTTCGGCCAACTCAACCGGCCCGAACGACGTCTTGATGCGGGCGCGAATGCCGGATGGCGTCGAGCTTGAGCTCCTCGAAGACGGCAGCGTTCAACAGAAACCCAGGTGATGGCTCGGCAAGCGCCTCGCCCTACCGGGACCATCCCAACTGGACCCTATACCCAATCCCCATTCGCGTTCATTCGCGGTTACCCCTTCCCAATTCCCGGTCGTGGCCCGGATTGACGCCTGCTTCTTTCGGCGGTACGCTGCCGACATGATAGATTTGACGGAAGCACCTTCGCATGGGGGACCGGACTTCGTGACGCGCAAGCCTCTGCCTCCGGCCCGTCTCAACGCACTTTCGCGAGACATCATCGAGTTGAAACGCAAACTCAACGCCGTCATCCTCGCCCATAATTATCAAGTCCCGGAGATTCAGGACGTGGCCGATTTCGTGGGCGACTCGCTCGGTCTTTCCCAACAAGCGGCGCGCACGGATGCCGAAGTCATTGTTTTCTGCGGGGTCCATTTCATGGCGGAAACCGCCAAGATATTGAATCCGGGTAAGATTGTCGTCCTGCCCGACAAGGACGCCGGCTGCTCGCTCGAGGAGAGTTGTCCCGCCCAGAAGCTCAAAGCGTTGCAGGACACCAACCCCAATTTTTACACCGTCACCTACATCAATTGCAGCGCGGAAGTGAAGGCCTTGAGCGATGTGATTTGTACCAGTGGCAACGCGGTCAAGATCGTTAAGGCCTCGCCACCGGAGCGGGACTTGCTGTTTGTCCCGGACGAAAACCTGGGCGCGTGGGTGATGGAACAGACCGGGCGTCCCATGACGCTTTGGCGGGGAAACTGTTACGCGCACGTCGAGTTCACTCACGCCAGCATCATGAGGATTCGCCGGGAACATCCGGAAGCGCCGCTGGTGGCGCATCCGGAATGCACCAAGGCCGTCCGCATGCTCGCAGACGAGGTCTGTTCGACGGAGAAAATGGTCTCTTTCTGCCGGCAAAACAGCGCAAAACACATTATCATCGCCACTGAGGCGGGCATGATCCACCGTCTGCGCAAAGAGTGCCCGGACAAACAGTTCATTCCCGCGCCGACCGAGAATTGTCGCTGCAACGAGTGCCGTTTCATGAAAATGAACACGCTGGAGAAGTTGCACGACTGCATGCGCGATTTGGCGCCCCGCATCGAGTTGAGCCCGGAGATCATCGCCAGAGCGCGGCGACCCATCGAGAGGATGCTCGAAATCTCCGCGCAGCCGTAAGAGCGGCGTCTTAGATTATTGTTCGAGCACGAACGCCAGGATCGCTAGGCGCTGGCGCACCCCTTTTCTCCTTTTCAGGTTGAAACCCGGTCCGCCTTGCGCGAAGGTCACGGCATGAAACCGCACGGATTCTTTTCCATTAAACCGCTCTCGCTTCGGGGCTTCGCCACTCCATCCTCAGTATTGCTGGCCGTAATCCTCGGCGTTGGCCGGTTGCTCGCGGAGCAACCCGCGCTCACCGGAGACCGTGTCCCGACCAAAGAGGGAGATTTGGTCATCCACCCCGTCAACCACGCCACCCTGGCCTTTGGATGGAAAAATATCATTGTCTATGCCGATCCCGTCGGCGGGGCGCAGCGTTTCGCCGGGTTGCCGGGGCCGAACCTCATTGTGGTGACCGACATTCACGGCGACCACCTGAACGGCGGCACGCTCAAAGCCGTCGCCGGCGAAAAAACCTCGATCATCGTTCCCGCCGCGGTGGCGTCGGACGCGGGGATGCCCGAAGAATTGCGCTCTCGTCTCATCATTCTTAACAACGGGGAATCCAAAGAAATCCAAGGCGTGGGCGTCGAGGCGGTTCCCATGTATAACCTGACCCCGGCCCGCGCCAAATTCCACACGAAAGGACGGGGCAACGGTTACGTCCTCACTTTTGGCGACAAACGGGTCTATCTGAGCGGCGACACCGAGGACATCCCCGAGATGCGCGCGCTGAAAAACATTGATGTCGCGTTCGTCTGCATGAATCTGCCCTACACGATGACCGTGGACCAAGCCGCCGGCGCGGTGCGGGAATTTCGTCCCAAGATCGTCTATCCCTACCATTATCGCGGGAGCGACCTCGACAAGTTCAAAGAATTAGTGGGTGACGGCTCGGGCGTCGAAGTCCGCGTCCGCGACTGGTATAAATGATGAACCGTCCGCTCGCGATTACTATCATCGGTTGGTTGTTCATCATCGTAGGCGGCCTGGGAATAGCCCATCAGATTGCGGGCATCATTGCGGGGCAACCTTTTGATTCCGATCTCGGGTGGGTCTGCCTCGTCGGGCTCGTGGCGTTGATTGGAGGGGCGTTCCTGCTTCGCGGCCGTGGTTGGGCGCGCTGGCTGTTGGCCGCGTGGATGTTGTTCCATCTCGTGATCAGTGCTTTACACTCGGTCGTCCAACTTGTCGTCCATGCATTGCTTTTCGCAGTGATAGGGTATTTTCTCTTTCAAAGGCGGGCCTCGGCATTTCTTCGGAGCCGCAAAGACTTGGTGAAGACTTGATTTTTTGGGGGAATAGAACAACATTCCCGTGAGTCATGTCTCTGCGGGCCGGGACGAAGAGATGGGTTGGCCGTAGTCACAAACCGTTCTTTTGGGTTCCCGGCTCCGGCAGAAAATAATAAATCGAAAATCCTTATGACAAAAACCGCAAAAGCACTCATCGTTTCCGCTGCCATGACCGGCTTGTTCGCCGGCACCATGATCACCGGCTGCGCCTCCAATGACAGCGCCGGCACCAAGGCCTCCGACACCGCCACCAACAAGCACGACTGCAAGGGCATGAACGCCTGCAAAGGCATGGGCGGCTGTAAAACCGGCGACATGGGCTGCAAAGGCAAAAATTCCTGCAAAGGAAAAGGCGGCTGCAAAGTCGCCTAACCGCGCGGGAACACCCCGCGCCGTCCAGTCCGAACCAAATATTTTGGAGGGCAAAGCGCCGCCGCTTTGTTCGCCATTTTCTTTTCGCCACGCATGCCAGCCAACCCTTTTAATGGTTACACCGACTACGGGATCGGCATCGGTCTGCGGGTTCCGCATTACAACCACATCCTCTCCGAGAAACCGGTGGTGGATTGGTTCGAGATCATTTCCGAGAATTTCATGGTCGATGGCGGGCGGCCCTTGAAAGTCCTCGACCAAATCTTAGAGCAATACCGCGTGGTGCAGCACGGGGTCTCGATCTACTTCGGCTCGGCCGAACCGCTCAACCGCGAGCATCTGAAAAAGCTCAAACGGCTCGCGCGCCGGACCAACACCCCGTGGATTTCCGACCACCTCTGCTGGGGCAGCGTGGATGGCCGTTACACGCACGATCTCCTGCCCATGCCCTACACCCGGGCGGCGGCGAAAGTCACCGCCCGCAAGATTCGCGAGGCGCGCGATTTCCTCGAGGTGCCGGTGGTCGTGGAAAATGTTAGCAGCTATGCCGAGTTTCATGTTTCTGAAATGACCGAGTGGGAGTTTCTGACCGAGGTGGTCGAGCGGGCCGACTGCGGCATCTTGCTGGACGTGAATAACATTTATGTTTCCTCCCGCAATCATGGTTTCAATCCCTACGATTATCTGAACCACATCCCCGCGCGTCGAGTCGCTCAAATCCATATCGCCGGGCATACCAAATACCAGAAATACGTTTTAGACACGCACGATCATCCCGTGATCGATCCGGTCTGGAAACTCTACGCCCACGCCACCCGTCTGACAGGCAGGACGGCCACCCTGTTGGAGTGGGACGCGCGAATTCCCTCGTTCGACGAGGTTCATCACGAAGCTTTGAAAGCCGGACAATTCATCCACCGCCTTGAAGCCAAAACCGTCCCCGCGTAAGTCCAAAAAGCGCCAGACCCTGCGCGGTCTGCAAGAACTGCAACGCATCATGGCCGGCGCCGTGATGCGGCCGTTGAATGCGCGCGGCGGCGCGCAATCCAAATGGGTCGATGGCCGGCCCATGGCAAGAGTGGCGGCGGGGTTTGTCAAACCGAACGACCGCCTGACCGCGCTCGAGCGCCTCGAGATTTACAACCGCCAATATTGGTATCGCCTTAAAGATTGTTTTTACGACGATTACAAGGGGCTGCTCGCCATTCTGGGCGACCGGCGGTTCGAGCGCCTTGCCTGCGCTTATCTCGAGCGGCATCCTTCCGAATCTTTCACCTTGCGCAATCTGGGTCGCCGGCTGGTCGAGTTTCTCGAGCAAGAACCTAAGTGGACCGCGGCGGACCAGCCGCTCGCCCTGGACATGGCGCGATTGGAATGGGCGCACGTCGAGGCCTTCGACAACGAAGCCAAGCCGCCGCTGACGGGCGATTCGTTGTTGGGCGTGGACCCCGCACAACTCCGTTTGAAACTGCAGCCGCACATCAGTTTGTTGCGCCTGGGCTGGGAGTTGGACAAGTTTTTAATCGGGATTCAACATGGAAGCGAATCGCGCGAAGAGGCCAGTAACGCGGTCGAACTCCATCGCGGACACAACCGCGCCGGAGTGAAACGGCGGCTGAAGGCCGGGATCATTTACCTGGCGGTTCACCGTTACGCCGGGAGCGTTCATTACAAGAGGTTAAGCGCGCCGCAATTTCGATTGTTATCCGCGTTGAACGCGAATCTCACGGTAGGCGAGGCGTGTGCGGAAATGGCGGCGCACGAAGCGAGTCTCGAGGGCCTCGAGCCAAAAATCGCCGAGTGGTTTGAAACCTGGGCCGCGCTCGACTGGTTCACGGCGTTGGAATGATGGGTGCCGCGCTTCACAGGGCCAATTCATGATCCGCGCTTCGACGGTTCCAGCATCGCGGTCAAAGCGGTAGAGGGCTACCGCAGTCCAAGACCCTGGCGGGCCGTTCCAAGGCCACTTCACTCGCGAAGCGTCTTGGACTGCGGTAGCCCTCTACCGCTTTCGTTGCGGGTCTCGATGCTTGCGGTTTGCGGGTGACCGGCCCTTCATGAATTGGCACTGCGCGTTTCAACCCGACCGGCTAAAAAAAGCGCGCTGTTTATCGGTAATGGGACGACCCAATTTCTCCAGGACCTGGAGCATGTCTTCCCAAACTTTTCCCTTTTCTGCCAGGGACTGGTTGCGCAGCAGGTACGAAGGATGATAGGTCGGCATCACCGGAATCCCCCGCAACGTCTGGAAATTGCCGCGTAATTTTGTGATGCCTGT
>Ga0206863_1091_pt1 | contig 31550 bp, 20 predicted proteins | sample Alteio_BWOrgCont_41_FD_152634 | JGI IMG/M metagenome (GOLD analysis project Ga0206863, IMG submission 152634) | Enriched cells from forest soil in Barre Woods Harvard Forest LTER site, Petersham, Massachusetts, United States -... | ecosystem: Environmental > Terrestrial > Soil > Temperate forest >...
CGCCAGGACCTTGGTTTGGTTATCTTCTACTTTGTATTCCCCGTTTTTGACCTTCCTCCTGTCCACAGGCACCTGGTAGATTTCCCAAAGTTCCCTGGAAAGACCCTTTCGCAAGGTGATGGTAGGGACGGTTTCGGCAGGCCTGCCGGTAATGGATTCCTGAGCCCGGACGTCCAGGCCGATGACCACTAAAATGAGGCTCCATGCGATCGCTCTCATACGTTTTGATTTGACTACTATAATAACAAAAAAAAGGGATGATCTCAAAAAAAAGGGCCCGCAAGTCGCGGGCCCTATGTTATTTCACTTAGGATTCCCTACCGGGCACCCTGGAATACCAGTGTATCGTAGACGTATTGCGGGGGCCGTCCGTTCTGGCTCATGATGTAAGCACAGTAGATGGTCCCGCTGGTGGGGTCATACCGGCTGTTCGTTACTGCCGGGTTGATGGCAAAGGCCCTGCCCCGTCCATCGTCTGGTTGGAGGTTCGTCACGGCAGTTACCGCGTTGCTGGTCCCGTCGAACGTGAACTGAACCTGGGTTGCGCCGAAGCCCGTGGTGCCTCCTCCAGTAGTGAAGGCCGGCATGTAATAGCCCTCCTCAGTTGTCTGGATCGTATTGGTGAACTGCCCCGAGGTCAGGAACTGGATGTTGGACGGCCAGGAGTACGAAATCCCGTCAGCGATTCCATAGGCTCCCCAGCCTACCAGCAATTCATCGAGCGAATACAGCCCGTCATACGCGTTTCGTCCGGCAAAGGAAAATATCGCCGTCCCGTAGTTGGTACTGATCGATCCGGAAGAAGCTGCGGAAATGGTCAGGGGAATGGCGTAGCTCTGCGTGAAGTCGAAGTCGGCGGCAGCAGTGATTACGGCACGGCTGATCGCTTTTTCGGTTCCGGCTTTGATCGTAATAGTGCTCGGGAAGGTGTACACGTCCGTGGGAGGAACGACGAAATTCGTTGCCTGGTTGGCGTTGAAGGCATTCAAAGCTGCCGTGTCCAGGCTAAGAGTCACGGTGATGTCCTGGGTCGTCACCGCCTGGGCACCGGCCCAATCCACGTTGATGTTGAAGCCCCCGGTGTCATTATTGAAGAGGATACTGTTCGCCCACTGGGGATAAACGCTTGTGTAGGAAACCGGAACGGAGGTATTGAGGAACTCCACCACATTATTGGTGCCCAATCCCGGATCCAGGTTGTTCTTGACATCCTTCAGGCAGGAGGTCAATCCCATCACCGTCAGCGCCAGCATTCCAAGGTATATTTTTTGCTTTACTGTCATGTTTGCATTTTTAGTCGATTAACAATGATAGACCACTTAGTGAGCCCAGAAAATTAACGAAGTGAACGGACTGATGTTGTTCGGCACATTGTTCGCGTTGGAGGAATACTCCGAAGCAGGATACAATATCCTCGTCGACATCTTATCCGGGCGGGTGGCCTGGCTAAGCGTGGACGCGAAGGACAAGTAAGCGTTCGTCTGGGTGTTGACCGAAACGGGATAGCCCGTCCTGCGGTATTCGTTCCAGGCTTCCTGGGAAGTGATCATATTCATTGCAATGTACTTCTGGGTAATGATGGATTCCAACTGCTGGGCCGGGGTGCCGGACGTGGGGTAGTTGGCCAGGTAGGCGTAGGCCCCCGTGGCATTGTCGGCCTGGTAAGCAGCCGCATCGCCCGCAGGATTCATTCCACTGGCCAGGTTCCCGTTGGAAAGCTCGTACAGGTAGTTGAAGGAGGCTACAATTCCGCTGTTGTAGTCGTTTTGCGCATTCCCGGGAAGGATGCCGCGCATGTCGGCCTCGGCTTGCAGGAAATAGCTTTCCGCAGCCAGGATCAGGACTTCACCCATATCGGGACCCTTCATGACGCCTATATTGCTCCCCAGTTGACCGATCGACGTAATGGAGCTGGGAGATTGTCCGTAGGCGGTGCAATACCACGCGCTGGTATAAGCCGGTGCGCTGAGCTCTGAATAGTTGGTCGTCCCCAATTGAGCACCATAGGTATAGGTCGGTGGGGTCGTCAACACTGTCTCATTCCAGGAGTAATAGATCGCCCTGGCCCTGGCGGTGTCGAACAATTTAACCCCGTTATAGAACCCGGTGACGTAGGTGTTGGCCATCCAGGCACGGTTGCCCGCGCTCCCGGAGTAACTTCCGACCCAATCATTCCAGTTGGGGTTTTGCTGCGAACCGGAGGCCCCGGAAGTTCTGCCGTACCCGGGGTTGACCACGGCATCCGTGGTCAGGAACCCGGCCGGGTCGAAAGTCGTGTTGGCAAAAGTTACCACGCCGGAGGCGCGTATGATCATCCTCAGCTTGACTGTGTTGGCGAATTGCTTCCAGTTCGTCATATTGCCTCCGAACATCGGATCGGAAGAACTGGGTATGGGTGTAACCGTGGACGGCGCGTTGTTGATCAATGCGATCGCTGTATCCAGGAGGCTGGCCAGGCTCACATAGACGACGGCCGCGCTGTCATACGAAGGGCTGACATCCGACTGTCCCTGGAGTGCCTTTGAATAGGGCACGTCGTTATAGGTATCCACCAACAACTCGAAATTGTACGCCCTCATAATTTTGCACACCGCGGTGTAGTAGGACATGTTGGCACTGGTATCCGTCGTGTTGATGATGTACTGTAAGTCCTGTAGCACGTCGTAATTGCCCGTCCAGAGACCATTATAGTCACTGGTGCTCCAGTCGTACGTCCAGTTGTCACCAAAACCCCCGTAACCACCCGCATTTGCCTGGTAACCGGCGATCTGTGCCCCGTAGTCATTGAAGCCGTCTTCGTTGGCGGCCGTGTACACGATGGCTTGGGGAAGCACGTAGTCCGGATTACTAGCGGTGGCCGAGTTCGGATTTTGATTGATGTTCAAGTATTTCTGGCAGGAGGTTCCCACCAGGGTAACCGCCGCAGCGCATATGATAAATGTTTTTTTCATGTTCCGAATCGATTAAAAGTTTAATGAAACCGACCCACCGAAATAACGGGTGGGAGGCGCCTGAAGGTTAGTTACACCAATACCGTTGCTGGCAGAGCCGGCGTCACTGATTTCAGGATCGACATACGTATTGGACTTGGGCAGCCATTCGAACAGGTTGCGGCCCTGTACGGAAACGGTTGCTCCCTTCACGAATCCTGTCTTGGTCATCCAGCGGTGAGGCAGGTCGTAGGCGAGGCTCGCCTGACGGAGCTTCCAGAAGGCGCCCGAGGTAACATAGTTGGTACCCACGTTCAGGTTATGCGTGGCGTCCGTCCAGAAACCATCATTACCGTTCCCATTCTGTACCACCACAGTTTTGTTGGTGATGTAAGCGCCCGGCTTGTTGGGGTCTTCATACACCGAATTGGGGAACACGAAGCGTTGGCGGTTGAAGGCCGTGGTACGGATACCTTCACCTGCCCAGTCATAATCCCAGCCGGCCTGGTTGTAGAGCTTGTTGCCGCCTCTGTATTCAAACAGGATGTAGAAGTGCAGCCCCTTATAGGAAATGTTAAGGTCCAGACCCAATTGGTCCTTCACGGCAGCGCTGCCGAGCACCTTGGGGGTATTGTTCACATTGGGCAACCCGGTGATCGGATCGACGATCACATGACCGTTGCCGTCACGTGCATAATCGGTACCCATGATCACGGGGAAGGTCAGGCCGGGAACGGCGTAGGAGCCGTTGGTCCCGTAGGCATACAGCAGCAGGTTCCCCACCAGCGCGCTGTTGATATAGTTGACGATGTTGTTGTAGTGAGAATAGTTCCCGTCCACGCTCACGGTCCAGTTCTTACTCTTGTAGGCGACTACACCCAACTTGCTTTCAATGCCCCTGTTGGAGACTTCTCCGGAGTTGAGGAGGAAGCTGGTGAAACCGCTCGTGATGGAGATCGTGGCTGGGATCGTTTGGTTCGTGGTGTGCGTGCTGTAATAAGTGATGCCACCCGTAACGCGATTGTTGAAGAGGCCGAATTCACCTCCGAACTCGTAGCCCTGTGTAATTTCAGGCAGCAGCGGGTTTTGAACCACGGTGTTGTTCTCGGTATAGCCGGGAACGCCCTGGTAGGGGAAACCAAGCTGTTGGCTGAAGGTAGTCATCAGCGAGTAGGCCCCGAACGTAGTGGAGTTCGGATCGCTGGTCAGGTTCACCTGTCCTACCTTAGACCACGTGCCGCGGAGCTTCAGGTAATCCAGGTTTTTGATGCTCTTCAGAGCCTTGATGGCGTCGCTCGCGAGGAAAGACAAGCCAACCGAAGGATAGAAGAAGCTGTTGTTGGGCGGATTCAGGATGGAAACCCAGTCGTTACGACCGGTAGCCTCCAGGAAGAGGTAATTCCGGAACCCAATCTTCAAGTCCCCATAAAGACCCACCAGGCGGGCGTTATAGGTGCCGTTGCTGGCGGTCGGGGAGTTGGGTGAGTTGCTCAGGTTGAAGAGGCCCGGCGTATTCAGACCCGTAACGGAGGCCGAAGTAGAATTCGACACGTTGTTGTGCAGCGAAGTACCGCCCACGAGGTTGAAGGTGAAGTCCTTCACGTTCTTCTTGAAGGTTACGTAGAAGTCGGAAGTCAACCTTGTATAATAGTCATTCGTGGAAGTGACCGATCCGGGGATGTTCGACTTCGAACCGCCGCTGGCTACAATGGCGAATTGGGTATAGGTAAATTTGTTCGTGGTGGTCAGATCGGAGATATTATCCGTAGTGACCCCCAGACGGTAGGTAAGGTTCAACCAGGAAACGGGGTTCCAATCCAATTGGGCGTTCCCGATTAAGTAGTCATTGCGGGTCAGCTCCCTATCGTTGGATGCCTCGAAATAAGGGTTCTGATACCAGGGATTCTCATACCCGTTCGGATTGGCGAACTTGTTGTTCTGCCAATCCTTGTAGCTCGTGATAGGCACATTCCCGGGAATGTTAATCAGGTTATTGAAAATGTCCCCGCCATTCCAGGTAATGTTATACCGGTTCTGGGTATAGCCGATGGAGTAAGTGGCATTTACGTGATTGACCAGCTTCTGGGTCCCGTTCAAACGGAAGGTTGCCCTATTGTATGAATCCCCGGGCATGATGCCGGTGATGCTTGCGTACTGGGCTGCCAGGTAAACTGTTGAAACGTCATTACCCGTGGTGAGGTTGAAGTCCGTTTGGTTGGTGGCGCCGGTATTCCAGAATTTCCACCTGGAATCATTATAGGAGTAGGGCACCATTTGTTGGGAACCGTCTGCCAGGGGATTTCCGAGAGGGACTATCTGGCCATTGAATTTAGGACCGTAAGATTCATTTTCCAGGTCGGAAAATACTGGAGTACCATCCGGATTCACACCGTACCCGTTACCACCGCCGCCATATGACTTCTGTAATTTGGGGTAGAAAGCGATGTTCTGATAGGTTTGGGTCTGCGAGATACCCACCGAGGTGGCGCCCTTGCGACCCTTCTTGGTGGTGACCACCAAGGCTCCGTTGGAGGCGTCCGAACCATACAAGGCAACGGCACTCGCACCGTTCAGGACTTCGATGTTTTCGATGTCACCGGGGTTGAGGTTCCCCAATACTGCATTGGGAACGACGGAACCGTCGAGTACGATCAGTGCCTGGTTATTCCCCAACAACGAACGCTGACCGCGAAGGACCAGGCGATAGTTGGGGTTCACACCTCCGCTGACGTCGCTCACGATCAGACCGGCTACCTTACCGGCAAGGGCTGCTTCTACATCAACGGGTTTCGTAGCTACGAGATCATCACCCTTCAGGTCGGTAGCATTGTAGCTTTGTTCTTTTTTTCTTGCTTTTAAACCACCTGCCGTTACCACCACTTCATCCATGGTGCTGACATTCTGTGTGAGGACAACAGAATAATGATCCTGAGAGGAAACGACGACAATTTTGGTGGGACTGAAGGCAATCGCGGAGATCACAAGGGTGGCGCCGTCCTTGGCGACAATCTTGAACTCTCCTCGTACGTTAGTGACCGTCCCGGCGTGGGACCCTTGAATGCGAATTGACGCACCTTCGATGGGTTGGCCGTCATTGCTCGCAATCTTGCCGGTGATAGTCCTTGTCTGGGCTAATGCCGTAATAGAATACAGCATTAACACCGATAAGAGTGTAATTAATTTTCTCATGTCTGTGGTTTTTAAATTGTCTTGAACGGCAAATTATCATAAAATCCGGCTTTAACAAAAAAATATGTTTTGTTTCCGGGCAATTTAAAACCCTTGACGAAAATGTGATATTTACTATATATATATATTCGGAAATATTCAATCCCTTGCCGATCCAATACCCATTGATTTGCAACGTCGAATTCCCTTAAACCGATCTAGTAGTCAAATGAATATGCGTATCTGGCCTAAATATATTAAAAAATAGAAATGTTAATAAAAATCAGGGTCAAGGCCCTTTTTTGGAGATTTGGTCACAAAAAAACACCTGTGACCCATGAAATATATCATTTTGGTCGAATAGAAATTTGTTAATGCCCTCAAAAACGTTGGAAAAAGGGAGGAAATCGCGAAGAAAATGGGCGGAACTAAGTTATCCTGAGGCGTGAAAAAAAGTTACCGTGAAAGCCCGGGGACCCGGTGGGCAATGTATCGTAAGGATCACGCCTGGCCATAAACTTTCCACACGGGTTCGCGTAAGGGCGCCCCTCCTTCCGTACAAATGAAATAGAAAATATTCGCAAGCTGCGCGGGCGATACCCAGGTGCTGGGATCCGCATCGGGCATGCTTTTCCGGTTGGCCGGCGTATCTATGGTAGAAGGCGCGACGACGTGAGTGACGACATCCTTACCCTTGGCTTCGGCATTGAGTATATCTGCAAGATGAAACAACAGCCCCTTGGTCAGGGCATAGGCCACGGCATGTTTGCCCTGCGCCGGAACGAGGGCCGGTCTTGCCCCAATCAGGATGATCCTGCCTTTCCCTTTTTCCATCATGTGCGCAAACAGAGGTTTTGCCACATGGAAGGCCGTAAGGAAATTCAGGTGGAACATTTTCTCCAGGTCGGCGCTCTTGGTATCGATCACTTCTCCGGGCATGAATCCCCCTACGAGCAGCAGCGCGGAATCTATGGTTTGGTAGGACCGGAGGGTATCGGAAATATAAGCTCCTGCCTCCCCTTCATCGGTCAGGTCGACGTCCTGTTCTTCGGGAGCGATCACGCGGAATCCCTTTTCCAGAAACAGCGCGGCCACGGTCTTTCCCAAGCCCCCGCTCGCCCCCGTGATGATTATAGTACGCTCTGTCAAGTGGCTGAATTTTTGTTCTGTTAAAAGTACCACATTTGTATCCAAAACCGCTATCGTGACTTTTAAAGACATAACATTACCGGAAATAGACGAAACGCTTAAACGAGCGTCGGACGCTTTTTTCAGCTTCAAAAATCTTTCCCTCGCAGCGCGTAGGGATATCCTTCATTCGATCGCAACCGGTCTCGAGGCGCACGCGGACGACCTGGTGGCTACCGCCGCCTCGGAAACGCACCTGGGAAATGACCGCCTGAAAGGTGAACTTGGCCGCACCTGCTTTCAACTGCGCAGTTACGCCGACGCGGCAGCAGCGGGCCATCACCTGGAACCGCGCATAGACCACGCCATGCCTGATCGAAAGCCCGCGCCCAGGGCTGATATCCGAAAGGTCATGGTCCCACTGGGGCCTGTCGTCGTCTTCGGCTCCAGTAATTTTCCTTTTGCCTATTCCACAGCCGGCGGAGACACGGCTTGCGCCCTGGCTGCAGGTTGCCCGGTAATCGTCAAGGCGCATCCTGCCCATGCGGGCACTTCTGAAAAAGTAGCCAACATCGTATTGGCCACACCAGGGTTGCCCCGGGGGGCCTTTGCCCACGTGCACGGGATGGCCTTCGAAGTCGGTAAGGCCCTGGTCACGCACCCTCTCGTGAAAGCCGTTGGTTTCACCGGTTCCACTTCGGGTGGAAGGGCACTCTTCGATTGGGCCGCCTCCAGACCGGATCCCATTCCCGTCTTTTCCGAAATGGGGAGCATCAATCCCGTTTTCCTGTTACCGGAACGCCTGGCTGTGGCGGCCCTCGATGTCGCCACTCAATACGCCGCCAGCATAACCCTGGGGGTAGGACAGTTCTGTACGAACCCCGGCCTACTGGTCGGTATCCGGGGGTCCGGCCTTGACGCATTCCAATCAGCGCTTTCTGCCCAAATGGCCAAGGTTCCCGCCGCGCCCATGTTGCACCCGGGCATTGCCAGGGCATACGCGGATCGCCGACAAACGGCGTTGTCTCAGTCAGGCGTAGATACCCTGGCGAGCGGCGAAGGCACCGAGGGAGTCCCCACCCTGGCCAGAACCAAAGCAACCGAATTCTTGTCCAATCCCGTATTGCATGCGGAAGTCTTCGGACCTTATTCCCTCCTCGTCGAGTGCTCGGATGCCAAAGAAATGTTGAAAGTTGCGCTCCACTTAGAGGGACAACTGACCAGCACGCTGATAGCCACCGAAAACGAATTTCAAAGCAACGGAGAATTGGTGGAAATCATCCAGCAGCGCTGTGGACGCTTTGTCTGGAACGGCGTGCCCACGGGCGTGGAGGTCGTGGCCGCCATGCAACACGGAGGACCTTACCCCGCCACGACGGACAGTCGTTTCACTTCGGTGGGAGAGGACGGCATTCGACGTTTTATGCGGCCCCTGTGTTATCAGAATGTTCCGGACGCGATGTTGCCGGATGCGCTGAAGGAATCCAACCCCCTGGGGATATGGCGCCTCGTCGACGGCGAATGGCTCCGCTAGCCCAGGTCGAACGACTGGTGGCGCTCAGGTATTTCGACGTTGGTGAACCCTTTTTCCGCGAGGTGTCCCTGGAATCCCTGCTGGACGGGATATTCTCCATGAACGACAAAAACCTTTTTAACTTTCGTGGTGTCCTGCCCGGCCAGGAAGTGCAGTAGGTCTTCATAGTCCCCGTGGGCGCTCATGCTACGCATTACTCCTACTTCGGCCTGAACGTCGTATTCCTCTCCGTAGATGTGTACCTTTTTGGCTCCCCCCATGAGTTGTCCCCCCAGGGAATGGGGTTCGCAATAGCCCACGATGAGGATGGTATTTTTGGCGTCCCCGATATTATTGGCAATGTGATGCTTCACCCTCCCGGCATCGGCCATCCCGCTGGCCGAAATGATCACTATGGGATCTTTCCGACCGTTCAGCGCCTTGGACGAATCGACGTCTTTGATATACGTCAACCTTTTGAAATCGAAAGGGTCGCTGTCCACCTTGAGGATTTCCTGGATATGGGCATTGAAGTTTTCCGGGTGGTGCTCAACCACCTGGGTAGCCTCGAAACTCAGGGGACTATCCACATAATAATCCAGGTCGGGCAGCGTATGGTTCAATTCCATTTGATTGAGCATGAAAAGCAACTCCTGGGTGCGCCCCACACTGAAGGCCGGAATGACGAGTTTCCCTTTTTTCTGGATGCACGTTTTGGTGATCCAATCCAAAAGTGTCTGTTGCGTATTGGTCAGGGGTTGGTGGAGGCTGTTGCCGTACGTCGACTCGATCAGGATGTAATCCGCCTGGGGTATGGGCTGGGGACTGACCAGTATTAGATCCTGGTACCGGCCAACGTCTCCGCTAAACGTAAGGTGGGTCACCTTTTCTCCCGAGGTAATGGTCAAATGGACCGACGCCGCACCGACGATATGACCCGCATCCAGGTACAACAAATCGAGGCCTTTTTCGATCGTATAAGACTGCCCGTAGGGGACCTCCACGAATAAACCCATGGCCTTCTTCATGTCTTCAATTCCGTAAAGAGGCTCGATAGGTGGTAAGTGCCGCGCCGCCCGCTTCTTGTTTTCGTAGTGCGTGTCATCCCTTTGAATGGTCGCGGAATCTTCCAGCAAAACGTTGCAAAGTTCCCTGGTTCCGGGCGTGGCGAAGATTTTGCCTGTAAAACCATCTTTCACCAATTTCGGCACGAGCCCGGAGTGATCGATGTGCGCGTGCGAAAGAACGAGGTAGGCTATCTCCTTCGCGTCGAATCCGAAGTCCATGTTCCAGGCTTCCCCGTCTTTTCCGAGGCCCTGGAACATACCGCAATCGAGCAATACTTTTTTTCCGTTATCGAGGGTAAGTAAGTGTTTGGAGCCGGTGACGGTACGGGCAGCTCCATGGAAAGCAATCGTCATTTTATGTTTTTGATTTGAAAGACCAGGTAATCCAGAACTCGGCGACGGCCTCCCCATCCTTATTGATACCTACGGTATATACTTTGCAGGTTTGGGGCTGACCTTTGCCAACGGCATATTGGATAGCAGCCTGGATCAGGCGCCCGTCCTTGGAGAGGAAGCGCGTCAATCCCCGGGCTTTCTTGTGATATTTTGCCTCCATTTCCACGATGAGCATGGATATCTTTCGCTCCGAACCACACACGTGAAACATGGCGAGGGCCCCCGTGGACATCTCGGCAGCCATGGCCAGGCAGGCGAAATAGGTAGACTTGAAGGGATTCCGGGAAGCCCAGCGATAGGGCACCGAAACGAGGCATTCTTCTTCGTTCATGGATCGGATACGTACACCCGAAAAAAAAGCGCTAGGCAAATTCCTCAGGAGGAATGCATAATACGACCAGCGATGGGTCGTCATTCGGATAAAGCGCTCTTTGGAGGTACTGTGGTTGCTCATGATTAGTATGAGGCCGGGTCCAATGCCCTGGGCGACCAATCGTTAAGGAAAGATATGATCTTTTCTTTGTTATATCCCTTCCCTTGCTCCAGGTATTCCGAGTTCTGGATATGGACCGGGGCTCCCTTGTCATTCAGGATCACGAATACCGGGAAACCGAATCTTTGGGGATACCCCAACAGGGTCATCAGGGCGAGGTTTTCATTCTCCTTGCTGAAATTGAGATGGTAAACGATAAAATTTGCGTTAAATGCCGAATCGATCTGCCGGTCCTGGCGGCTCAATTCATAAAAGCGTGCACACCAGATACACCAGTTCCCACCGATTTCCAGAAAAACGTTCTTGTGGTTGGCGGCGGCTGTTTTGATCGCCTTCTGAACGCCTGCTACCGCATCCTCTTCGGGATGATAGGCGTGAAACGTGGACAAGTCCTGAGCCCCGCAAGCGAGCCCCACCCTAAGAAAAGCCACCAATAAAAAAATCGTTTTCATATGCTTTCGTCGATCTGGCCCCGCAAGAGGTCCTCGAATACTTCCCTTTTCCGGATCAGCCTGGGCTTGCCTTCCAAGAGGAGCACTTCCGCGGGTTTCAAACGGGAATTGAAATTCGATGACATTTGAAATCCATACGCTCCCGCGTTATAAAATACGAGAAGGTCCCCCTCCCGAACTTCATTCAGCTTGCGGTCCCAGGCAAAGGTATCGGTTTCGCAGATATTCCCGACTACGGTATAAATCCGCTCGGGACCTCCGGGGTTGGAAAGGTTTTCGATCCGGTGGAAAGAATCGTAAAACATGGGGCGGATCAGGTGATTGAAGCCCGAATTCACTCCAACGAACACGGTTGCGGTGGTTTGCTTGATGATGTTGGCCTTCACGACGAAGTAACCGGCTTCACTGACCAGGTATTTACCCGGTTCGAACCAAACCTCCAGGGGGCGGCCATATTCTTTGATGAAGGCGTTGAATGCCGAGCAAACGCTTTTCCCCAGCGCTTCCACATCCGTTTCGGGTTCTCCCTCCTGGTACGGCACCTTGAACCCGCTGCCCAGGTCAATGAATTCCAGGCGATCGAAATGGCGGGCGTCCTCGAACATGATCTCCAATCCCTGGATGAACACGTTGACGTCCTTGATATCGCTGCCCGTGTGCATGTGCAGGCCGTTCACGTGTATCTTGAAGGTCTTGACGATCCTTTCGATGTGCCGGATCTGGTGAATGGAAATCCCGAATTTACTGTCCATGTGACCCGTGGAAGTCTTGTAATTCCCGCCTGCCATGATGTGGGGATTGAGGCGGATGCAGATCGGATAGGAATCGCCGAAACGGTTCCCGAATTGCTCCAGGGTGGAAATATTGTCAATGTTGAGGAGCACGCCCAGGTCCTTGGCTTGTATGATTTCTTCCAGGTCCACTCCGTTGGGGGTGAACAGGATATTGCGGGGTTCGAAACCCGCGAGCATGCCCAGTTTGACCTCATAGATGCTCACGCAGTCCAGTCCAGCACCCAGGGATCTGATATAGCGGAGAACGTTGATGTTGGACAAGGCCTTGCAGGCGTAGAAAAAACGCGTAGAACATCCCGAAAAAGCTTTTTGCAGCTTCTGGTATTGCTCTTTTATTTTATCCGCGTGATAAATGTATACCGGCGTCCCGAATTCACGGGCTATCTGTATCAGCTGTTCGGAATCTGGGGACATAATATATCTTTTGTGTTGGCGCGCCTCCGGCGCGTCTATTATTCGGTGGCTTCGCCCGACCAGTCGATTTCGCCTTGTGGATCCGGCCTGTCCGTTTCCACCGGGTTATCCCCGGTCATTACGTAGGGCTCGATAGGCTGATCCATCAGGACTTCGTTGATACTGGGCAGCTCTCCCGGAGAATTCAAACCAAAATAATCCATGAAGGTCCGGGAGGTACAATAGACCAGGGGTTTGCCCGGCATTTCCTCATTCCGGCCGGAAATGATGATTAGTTCCTTTTCGAGCAGCTTTTGCACCGAGTAATCACTGTTGACACCCCGGATTGCTTCTATCTCACCCTTAGTTATGGGCTGTTTATAGGCAATGATGGCCAGGGTTTCCAGGGCTGCCGCGCTGAGGCGCTTCAGGAACTTGTCTCCTACCAGGAGGGCCACCGTCTTGTGGTATTCCTTTTTGGTGAGGAATTGCCAACCGCCTCCGCTTTCCCTTACCTCGAAGGGATAAAACTCGGTATTGTATTTTTCCCGGATCGCGTCTACCGCCGCGCTGATTTGTTCGGGCACTGCCCTGTCCTCGATGAAGCCCAGGGCATTATTCACCAGTTCCAGGAGCTCCGGATTGGTCAGGGGCCGGTCACTGGCAAAGATTAATGCTTCGATATGCGGGATGATCTGGCTAAGCTCCATATTGCATCAGCCTTGTAGTGCGGCCGCCCCACTGACGATCTCGGTGAGTTCCGTAGTAATGGCTGCCTGACGGGCGCGATTATAAGAAATTTTCAGGGTGCGCAGGAGTTCGTTGGCATTTTCTGTTGCTTTATCCATGGCCGTCATCCTCGCTCCGTGCTCGGAGGCATTGGCATCCAGTACGGATTTGAATAGTTGCGTATTGAGGATTTTCGGCATCAATTCTGAAATCAGCTCCTCCCTGGAAGGATCGAATATGAAATCGGCCTTTTTGGCGCCCGGCTTTTTTTCCACTTTCGCGATGGGCAGGAAAGATTCCACCTTAAACACCTGGGTCGCTGCGTTCCGGAATTCACTATACACGATTTCCACCGCATCGAATTCCTTGTTCATGAATGCCTTGATGGCGGCCTGGGCCGCTTCCTGCACGCGTGCGAATTTCAGATCCAGGAAGATATCTTTATAGGTGGCGCTGACCTTAAACCCGTTACGCTCGAAATATTCGTACCCCTTTTTACCGATGGCCCAGACGGTGATTTGTTTGGCAGCCAGCGGGCCGGGATATTTTTCCTTCATGGACTGGCGGGCCAGCTTTTGGATGTTCGAATTATAACTTCCGCAGGCTCCGCGGTCGGAGGTAATGACGAAATAAAGGACCTTTTCTACCGGACGTGGTGTGGCGAGATTCGTTCCCAGGTCTCCATCCGAATTACTTACGATGTCGGAGAGGACTTCCTGGAGTTTCCTGGCGTATGGGCGCATTTGAAGAATGGCATCCTGGGCACGCCTCAGCTTGGCCGCACTGACCATTTTCAGGGCCTTGGTGATTTGCTGGGTTCCCTGGATAGACTTGATACGAAGGCGTACTTCTTTTAACTGGCCACTCATTACACTATAAATTGGCTGCAAATGTACGGCAAATTACGATTCCAGGAGCACCGCCACCGCAGCGATCGAGATCATGCCCAGTCCCGACCAGCAAACGCCCACCCAGCCCCAGGCATCCCAGGCCAGGCTACCCAGGGTGGAGCCCAGGGTACCGCCTATGAAATACGAAGTCATATATATGGTGTTCAAACGGGTACGCGCTTCCGGGAGGAGCGCGTAATTCCGCGCCAGGTTGGGGATGTGCGCGCATTGTACCCCAATATCCAACAATAAGACCCCCGCAATCACCACCCCGACATTCCAATCCGCCTTGAAAAGCACGCAATAGCCCAGGGCCATCAAGCCTATGCCTATGCGAATGGGTACCAGGGCGCTCTTCCTGTCGGCCAGCCTGCCCACCAGTGGACTCGTCAGGGCCCCCGCTGCGCCCACCGCCCCGAACAGACCGATGGTCGAGACATTGTAGCGGTAAGGGGGCGCTTCAAGGAAAAATGCCAGGGTTGCCCAAAAGGCGGACACGGCCCCAAACAACGAGGCCCCGATCAGGGAGCTCCGCCTTATGACCGGCTGGGTGCGGAACAGTTGCCATAAAGTACCCATCAACTGAGCGTAAGTCCCCTTGTAAGAGGGCATCTCCGCCGGCAACGCCACGGAAAGGATCAGGGCCATCAGAACCATTAGGCCCGCACCCACATAATACACCCCTCTCCAGCCAAGCTCCTGTGCTACGAACCCGCTGAGGGTCCTGGACAACAATATACCCGTCAAGAGGCCTCCCATCATGGAGCCTACCACCTTTCCCCTTTCATCATCGCGCGCAAGGTGGGCCGCAAAAGGAATGAACACCTGGCACGCCGTCGTGGAAACGCCTACTAATAACGAAGCTCCCTTCAGCCATCCCATCCCGGGAGCTAAGGCCACCCCCAGCATCGCCAGCGCGGCAAACCAATGCATTCTAATAATGAGCTTGTTCCGGCTGACCATATCCCCCATGGGGACTATAAAAAAAAGTCCAAGTAGATATCCCGCCTGGGTAGCGACATTGACAAAGCCCGCGGACCGTTTGTCAACCCCGAAGCTGCGGGCCATTTCACCCAACAGGGGCTGGCAGTAGTAAATATTTCCCACCAGGATGGCGCATCCGATGGCCATCGTATAACGTAGTCTTGTCGTCAGCATGGGCGCAAAGATACAACGACGCTCATGATCTCGACCTACGGTCCGCCGCTGGCGCGGCCCGCTCCGTCGCTTCAGCCCCCGGGCACGAACACCCCGTCCTTCGGCTTCACCGTTTTCTGCACCCCTTTGAACTTTTGGAATTTATACGCAAAGCTGATCAGCGCGTAGCGGTTCAACACGCTGGTTTGCATGTCCGAGATGTAGGTTCCCGTCGCAGTGCGCGTAATGCTGGCATTTTCGTCGAACAGATCGTTGACGCCGAGACGGATGACGCCCTTGCGCTTCATCACCCTTTTTTCCAGCCACACGTTCAGCAGCGCGATATTCTTTCCGATCCCTTGTTCCAGGCCCGTATTGATATTATACCGGAACTCGTAGTTGAAGCTGAAGGTTTTCCAAAAATCGACGCGTCCCGTTTGGGTAAATCCCCAGGTACTGAAGATTCTCGCCCCCATCGTGTCCTGGGTATAGTGCGTAGAATTAATGTTATACGTGACGCCCGCCGACAACTCCAGCCATTGCTTCTGGTAGAATTCCAGGGTAGCGCTCTGAAAGACCACCCAGTTGTGTCCCGTGCTCGTCAGGCTGCTGTCGAAATCGGAGGAGACCAGGCCATTTTGCACCAGGCTGACGTCATTGGTATAGGTGGCGCTTCCGATCAGCGTCAGCACATACGTCCGATGTTTGAACGGGCGGGAGAAAACGTAAAGGCCATTGACCGTATAATACCCATCCAGGTTCTGGGGTCGGTTGGCCTGTCCCAGGGTGGGCAAGATGATCGTATTGTTTACGATGCGATCCTGGATCAGGCTCCCGTTGAGAAAAAGGAAAAGCATTTTCCCGGTGCCCAGGTTGAATTGGTTATAGTTGGCGCCCAGGGTATGGATATATTGAGGTCTCAGGTTGGGGTTCCCATATGATATAAAAAGGGGATTGCTATAATCCGGGATGGGCTGGAGTTGGGTTATGCCCGGTTGAGAAATGGACGTCGTATACCTGAACGTGAAAATCTTTGTCCTGGCGAAATTATAATTGAAAGTAGCCTGGGGTAGAAAATTCACCCGGTTTTGGCTGGTCGGGGGCAGAGAATCCTTGTACTGTGTATTTCCCGTAAGAGACGTGGGCTGCAAGCCGAAGCCAAGGGTAAAATTGTACATTTTTTTCGACTCCCTGAAGTTGATCCCTCCCTGGTGAGTGATGAAATGGGAAACGTAATTGTTGCTGAGTTGGGGAGCGAAGACGGGAACGGTATCCAAGAGGTAGGTACGCTTATCGTTCGTGCTCGTCGCGTTGTTGTACAGGTAGCTGACTTCGATGGCCTTGTCCCTGGACAAGGGTTCGGTGTAAGAAAGCCTGAACCCGTTGTTGCTGTTATGTGTATTGATTTTGTACTGCTGGTTCAGGGAGTCGGGCGGGGCGTACGTGAAATTGTTATCGGATTCCGTGGTGCTGTTCGTACCCAGGTTCACGTTCGCTGAAAAGGTACGTCCCCGTTTCCCGAAGCGATGCCGGAATAATAGGGTGCCACTGATATTGGGGCTGCTGTTCTTTCCCTGGTAATTCTGGGCCCCGTTACTCGTCGTGATTTTTTGGTAATCCTGCGCGTTGAAAGTATTCTCGCTCGTCTGATCCATAGTTGCCCAAGTCAGGGTAGGGCTGATCTTCATGGAGTTCGCCGAATCGATGGTATACTCCATGTTCAGGTAAAGCCGGTGGTTCTGCTGGATGGTATGGATTTGGTTCGATTGGTTACGGAAATAGGTCGAGTCTGGCAGGAAATATTGCTGGGCGGTCAATTGGGTCATATCCGTAGCACCGTAACCATAAAGATAGCTCCCGTACACACTGACTTTGGGCCCCCATTGGTCGACGTAATTTATCCCTCCCGAATGCGCGGTGGTGACGCCCGTCTGGTTGCTGTTCCCCCCCGCCGAGGTGAACCCCTGGTCCCCGTTGTTGGCCATATTCGTAAAGGAATTGGCCCCTCCCGTATTGGACATGGTGTTCATATAATTGCTGATGAATCCGCCCATGCCCAGGGAAAGACCTGGCGTATTGAAGGAAAAAAGGTTGCTGTTGGTATTGTTGGAATTGCCTATGATCGAAACCTGCTGGTCGTTGTTGAAGCGATTGGCCGTCAGGGTACCCTGGTAACGGTCATCCGTACCGATCCCCGCGGTCGCGCGCGCGAAATAGCCCCCGTTGACCCCTTTCTTGAGGGTAATGTTGATCACCTTGGTGCGCTGCCCGTCATCGAAGCCCGAAAACTTGGCCTGGTCGCTCTTATCGTCGATCACCTGGACCTTGTCCACGATATTGGCCGGCAGATTATTGGCGGCCAATTTGGGATCACCCCCGAAAAAGTCCTTCCCGTTAACCCTGATCTTGGTGACGGTCTGTCCTCCCGCGGTGACCGATCCATCGCTATTGACCTGGACACCCGGTAGTTTTTTGAAAAGGTCCCCCACGGTAGCGTCTTCCTTGACCGTATAGGCGCTGGCCCTGTACTCGATGGTATCTGTCTTCAATACGATGGGTGGAGACTCGATGACGATTTCCTTCATGATCAGCACGTAGGGCGCCATATCGATCACCCCTACGTCCGTTTGCATGGACGAAGGATAGCGGTAGCCCCGCGTCTGATATCCCACATAACTGAAGATCAGTATAAAGTCCCCGTCCACGGTCCGGTCGATCCGGAACGTTCCCCTGGCGTCCGTCAGGAAACGCGCAGTGTCCGTCTTTCCCACCTCAACGAAGGAGACTACGGCACCCTGTAAGGGTGTACTCAGGCTGGAATCCCTGACCATGCCGGATAGATTGGGACGTTGAGCCCGGGCCAGGGCGCTGCATATTAGGAAAGTGGCGGCAAGGATAATTCGAGGTTGCATCACACAGTTAGTCTCCCGGACCAGGGCTTTGTTACAAAGTTAACGCCGCTTCTGCAATTTCCAGGTAAAGGATAGAAGAAAGAACCGACTCATGACCGTATTGAAATCATCCTCGGTAAATCCGTCCCCCACTTGATGACTATACCCTATATTATTGTTGAATAAGTCATTAACGGACAGGGCGAGAATTCCATTTTCCTTCAGAATCCGTTTTTCCAGCACCAGGCTCAGCAGGGTCACCTGCTTGCCTACCGTGGAAGGAACCCCCTCGTGCAGTGTGTAGTCAAATGTGTACCTCAGAGAAAAATCTCCGGGCAAGTCCGCCCTTCCCTCTTGTATTGCCTCCCAGGTGCTCACCCGGTCGGACATGCCGGGTTCGAGACTAAAGGTGCTGCTGTTGAAGGTATAATTAATGTTTGCACTCAGGTCCAGCCATTTTCCGCGGTTATAGGCCAACCTCAGACCCTGCCGTCCTCCCCAGGTGCGCCCGATATTTTTGGCGCCGGAGTCCAAACTCACATTGTTGTTGAAGGACACGGATCCGGATAAGGAAAGCAGGAACATTTTTTGAAGAAAGGGAACCGAATAATCGTAGTAGGAGGAGGCGCTGTAGTTTCCCCCGATATTGACGGGCTGTATGATTTCCCTGCCACCCGGCAACTGGATAGTATTATTTACGATGGCATTTTCTTTCAGGTAAACCCACCCCCGAAGGAAAAAGGATCGGCCCGTTTCCCGGTTGATGTCGTTATAGTCCACCCGGAAGGCATGGTTGAAGCTCGGCTGGAGTTTGGGGTTACCCTCGGCAATATAAAGCGGGTTGGAATAATCCGGAACGGGCTGCAATTGGCTGATGGCGGGTTGCTGGGTGTATCCGGTGTACAGGAAATGGATCCGTCGCTGGGGAGAGAATTGATAAGAAAAATTGGCCAGGGGCACCACCTGCAGAACGGGCCTGTAAAAATCGTGGGGCGTATCCAATTGTATCGACTTGCTGTCCATATACGTAGGCTGTAACCCCAATCCTATTTGATAACTATACTTTTGGTTTCCCTGTCTGAAATTCAAGCCCACGTTATGCGTGGTTAGAATATTGTCGAATGTGTTGCTCAAGCTGTCGTTGAAAGTCTTGTTGACGGCACTCACGTCGTAAACGTTTTTCCCCGAAATATTCTCGCTCCTGGAAAAGCGGTAGATCACCTGTAATACCTTATCCTTCCCGAGGGGTTCGGTATAGCTTATGCTCGCGTTGTATTGCTTGTTTTGGGTATGGATATTGCTCACCTGCCAGATCGTGTCCAGGGAACTGGGGGTATAGATATGATTCGTGGAAAAATTATTGTCTGTTTCCTTGACGGGCCCGGGTCCCGCGTAAGCATACACGGACAGCGTCCGGCCCGCCTCGCTGAAACGGTGCAGCCAGTTTATCGAACCCGCCAGATTCGGAGATTGACTGTTGGCCGAATAACTTTGGACACCCGAACTCGTGACGGCACCGGAAGCGTTCTGGAAGTTGAAGGAGTTGGCCGTAACCTGCTGGTGGGAATTGTAATCCATGTGGGGATTGAATATCAACGTATCGTTTTTCCCTGCTCCGTAGCCAACGGTAAGTTGCACATTGTGGTCGAATTGATTGCTCGACGTCTGTGCATTCTGGCTGTATACGTAGAAGGTGTCCTGGTAGTTCTGCCGGATTGATGTCATGTTGGTCACCATATGGTTCCCGTTGTAATTGTAACTGCCGTTCACGATCAGGTGGGGTGCCAGGTTGCTGGAAAAATTGACACCCGCGTTCCGGGCATCGTTTTCGGGCGGCCCCGAATTCGTGCTGCCTGAAGTGACATTGGCGCCGTTGGTATTGTCCGCCTCTCCCAGGACGGTCAGTTGCTGGCTCTTGTCAAACCGGAAAAGCCTGGCCGTGGCCAGGTAGCGTCCATCCGTCCCTGCCCCGGCGGTCACGTTTCCCAAATAGGAGTCCGTCCTCGACTTTTTGATCGTGATGTTGAGGACCATCTGCCGCTCTCCATCGTCGAAACCGGTGAGCTTTGCCTGGTCGCTTTTATCCTCGATGACCTGGATTTTTTCAATGATATCCGCGGGCAAATTCTGGGAAGCCAACTTGGGATCGTTCAGAAAAAAGTCCTTCCCGTTAATCCGGATCTTCGTAATGGGACGCCCGTAAGCGAGAATGTTCCCGTTGATGTCTATCTGGATCCCGGGCATTTTCCTGAGGAGGTCCTCGAGGACCCCGTCCTTTCGGACAGGAAATGCGTCCGCCCGATATTCCACCGTATCCGGTTTCAACTGTATGGCAGGTGCCTCGATCACGACTTCCTGCATCTCATGGGGTGCCGGGCTCATAGCTACGACCCCTCCCTTGAATAGAACGGTCCTGGTCTTGTATCCGATGTAACTGACGACGATCATCCCGCTGGCCACGAACTGGCCCAGGCTGTCGGTCAACACCTTTACCGAATCCCTTTCCCCCGGTACTCTCCACCCCACCACGGCTCTTTCCAGGGCCTTTCCGCTGACTGAATCCACCACCACGCCTTGCTCATGCACCTGCCCTGCCGCCCCCGTCACCCAGGCCAGCATAACCAGCAACATCACAAATCGTGTCTTCATAGAAAGCCCTCAACCAAATCTACAAACCCGCCTCCGCCCCCCCTTGGCGCTCCCCATCTTGCTCCCGATTTGGTAAGTATTTATCCGCTTTCCACAACTGCCCCGCTACGTTGTTAAATGGTGTTTCGGGGCGTGCAGCCCGGGGGCTGAGGAGGTATGTGTAGAGCGCCTGCGTGCCGCAGAAGCGCTCTACACATACCTCCTCAGCCCCCGGGCCCACCTCCCACCCCAATGGCGAGCTTCTTACTCGCCTCTTTCGCCTCACTGGCCCTTACTGGCCCTTACTGGTAAGTCATTCCGGGCCGTCGCGTGGAGGAGGGACGGTCGGCCATGCGCTTTGTATTGTGCGCATGGCCGACCGCCCCTCCTCCAACGCGACAGGATAAAAGGAACAAGACGCAAGCGGAAAAGAATTGGCCCAGCTTAAAAAAGCCAGGCCATCTCACTACTATCTATTTTATGAAAACAAAAAAACGCTACATTATAAGTCTGAGCTGGGTCCGCCGGGAGGCCCGCCGCCCATGCGACCGCCTCCACCGCCGCCGGGGCGCATCATGCGGAAGTTTCCGCCTCCGGGCATTTGCTGCGCGCCCTTGAACTTGGCGAACTTGTAGGTAAAGGTCAGCATGAAGAAACGCTGCAGGATGTTGGTCTGCGTCTGAGTATATACGCCATTGGACGTCCCGGCGTTGAAGCTGGCGTTCTGATTTAACAGGTCATTCACGCTCAGCCCGACGATCGCGTTTTGGTTCATGAAACGCGTTTCCAGGATGACGTTCAGCAGGGAAATCGGCCGTGATCCGATCGAGCCCACCAGCCCTTGGTTGATGGTATAAATGTAATCGTAACGGATCGAGAAAATCTTTAGGAAATCAATCCTGCTGGATTGCGCAAAGGTCCAACTGCTGGGGCTGGTGTTTTGAGTTTGTTCGAAGCCCTTCGTAACTGCCTGTTGGGGGACAATGAAAACGTTGGAGTTCAGGTTATAGCTGGCCCCGCCGATGATTTCCAGCCAATCCCCTTTATCCCATTCGAATCGCACCGTTCCCGTCGGCTGCCAGTTCCGTTCGATTTCCTTGATGCTGTCTTCATAGGAAATGTTGTTGGCGTATGCCAATTTTCCGATCAGCGTAAGGATGAATTCCCGGTTGTGGAATGGCTGGGAAAGGTTGGCATATCCGGAATAGGTATAATATCCGCTCGTATTGACCGGGACAATGTAGTGGACATTATTGGCCTCATACATCGTATTGCTCGTAATGTAGTTACTGATGTAATTCCCGTTGATGTTGAAGAAAAAGGACCGCCCGGAAACGTTGCTGAAATTGTTGTAATTGATGACCAGGTGGTTGTTGAACGCCGGCTTCAGCAAAGGGTTGCCGTAGTTGATCGTTTGCTGGTTCGTATAGTCGGGCACGGGTTGCAACTGGCTGGGAGACGGTTGCTGCGAAGTGCCCGTATAAAAGATGCGTAAACGCTTGGTCGTACTGAAGGTATAAGCCAGCTGACCTATCGGGACAACGATAAACTCGTGCCTGGTGTAAATGGAATCCACCGGGCTATTGGGAAACATTGTCTTGCTGTACAGTTCGGTGGGCTGTGCCGCCACACCAATCTGGTAATTGAACTTACGCTCTTTTTCCCGGAACGTGAGGCCGATTTTATTCGTGATCAGGTAATTGTCCAGGTTGTTGCTAAGGCTGTCCACATAGGTCTGCGCAAGCTTGGGATACAGACTATAAACATTTTTGGAACTTACGTTCTCGCTGTTGCTGTATGAATAGCTCAGCTCGATTCCTGTTTTCCTGCTGAGGGGCTCGGTATAGGACAACCGGGCACTGTAGGTATAGTTGTTGGTGTTGAAGAAAGACAACTGGTGAATGGTATCGGACGGGACCGGACCGGTCAGGTACGTCTGGGCGGAATAATTGGTGTCGATCTCACGTTGCGGCGTCGGATTGTCCGTCACGGTAATGGATAATGTCCTGCCCGCCTTATTGAACTTGTGCATCCAGAGTGCCGTCCCATTGATGCTGGGAGACGTATTGTATCCCGCATAATTCTGATAGATGTTGTCGATCGGGTTTTGCAGGCTGTCCTCGTAGGTAGTCGTCGATATCGCCCGCTGGCTGTTCGAGGTATACGTGAATGAAGGCCTCAGCAGCAGGGAGTCGTGCTTGGAGAAGCCCCACCCGAAGTTCAGGTATGCGCTGTGCTTTTGTTGAATGGTATACGTGTTCGAATAGGCGTTGCTATAGGGCTCGGTATTTCCCGGGACGTCTCCCAGGTATTGGGAGTAGGTCGATGTAATGATGGTCGATTTCGTCTGGGAATATTGATAACTTCCAAATAGGGTTAGGTGGGGTGTAAAATCATTGGCGTAGTTGGCGCCGATGACCTTGGCGTCGTTATATCCCGTTTGATAGGGATTGCCGGAGGTCAGGTTGCTGGACGGGCTGGTGGAACCACCTCCCCCACCTCCGCCGCGTCCCCCGCCACCCTGGAAGCTCGCGCCACCCTGGGTAAAGGTGTTCAGGTTGATATTATTGGCATTGCCCAGGATGGCCATTTGCTCGTTGTTGTTAAACCGGAAGGCCCGCACGAATCCTTCGTAGCGGTTCGCGTCCGAACCCGTGTTTGGCCCGGTCTCGGTGTTTCCCGTGCCGGTAGAAGTGCCCGCGGTCTGATCAGATCCGGCCGAGGTCGTACCGGCGCCAACCGTGGCGCTCCCGAAAATCCCCTGGTTGCGGTCCTTTTTGATCGTAATGTTGATGATTTTGGTGCGGTCACCGTCGTCGAATCCTGAGAATTTAGCCTGGTCGCTCTGGTCATCGATGACCTGGATCTTGTCGATGGCGTCTGCGGGAATATTCTTCGAGGCCATTTTGGGATCCCCTCCGAAGAAGTCCTTCCCGTTGACCCGGATTTTGGTCACCGTTTGCCCGTGTGCCGTAATATTTCCCTGGTTGTCTACTTCGACCCCGGGCAGCTTTTTGAACACGTCTTCCGCGACGGCGTCCTTACGCACGGGGAAGGCGTTCGCACGGTATTCCACCGTGTCCTGCAAGACCTTGATGGGGGGAGCCTCGATGACGATTTCTCCCAGTTCCCTGATCTTTTCACCGAGGTACACGATGCCCAGTTCTCCGGCCATCGAAGCGGGATACCTAATCCCCCTCGTCTGAAATCCTACGTTACTGACTATCAATATAAATTCCCCCACAGGGGCTTTGTCAATACTAAACCGGCCCTGGGCATTCGTCAGGTAACGCGCGGTGTCCGTCTGGCCCAGCTCTACATAGGATACGACCGCCCTGTCCAGGGGTCGGTTGCTTATAGAATCCCGGATGGTTCCGCTGATCGGCTTGGGTCCTGATGTGGAGTCTACCTGAGCCTGTACCACAGCCGACACCCAGAACAATCCAATAAATAGTAGTAAAGTTTTTGTCATAAGTATCACAAAAGTAGGCCAAAGCCCGCGCCCCTACTGGCTAAATTGATGAACGGGCCAACCCTTTTTAAGGGGGGGTGAGCGCCCGAAAGAATTCGGTGGGCATGCAGGGCCGGCCACCGGCCGGCCGGCCGAAGGCCCATAATTAGCGAAGTGGCGCCAGCGGCATAATTTTTCCTGTTTTATGCCGCTGGCGCCACTTATCTTTGTCCTCCTGTCATTATGACTGACGAGCCAAATCAGCATCATATTTGACGGTTTTAACTACACTATTCGATTCTATATGTTAGGTTTTATAGCTAAACTCTTTGGTGGTAATAAAAGTGAGCGCGATACCCGGGAGCTCCTACCCATTGCGGACCAGATTAATGAATATTATTCTCAATATCAATCACTTACAAATGATGAGCTGAGGGCTAAATCGGCGGATTTCAAGGAGCGCATCAAGGCGCACCTGGCCGGGATCGACGCGGAAATCGCGGGCCTGAACCAACAGGCGGAGGAGTTGCCCATTGAGGACATACACGGCAGGGATCAGATCTACCGGGACGTCGATGAGCTCAAGGACAAGCGTAATGATCAGTTGGAAGAGGTGCTCAAAGAGATCCTCCCTGAATCCTTCGCAGTAATGAAGGAAACGGCTCGCCGCTTCTCATCGGGCTCTCCTCTCGAAGCCACAGCCACCGAATTGGACAGGGAGTTGAGTGTAAAGAAGGAATACATCCACCTCGACGGAGACAAGGTGACCTTTGATAACGGATGGAATGCCGCCGGAAGTCCTATCGTATGGAACATGATCCATTATGACGTCCAATTGGTCGGAGGGATGGTGCTTCATTCCGGGAAAATTGCCGAAATGGCGACGGGGGAAGGAAAGACCCTGGTGTCTACCCTGCCCGCCTACCTGAATGCACTGGCCGGGGCAGGGGTGCATATCGTCACGGTGAACGATTATCTCGCACGACGGGACAGCGAATGGAACGGCCCCTTGTTCGAATTCCTGGGTCTAACTGTTGATTGCATCGACAAGCATACCCCCCATACGCCGGAAAGGAGGAAGGCCTATCTGGCCGACATTACCTACGGCACCAATAACGAATTCGGTTTCGACTACCTGAGGGACAACATGGTCCAGTCCCCCGACGAAATGGTGCAAAGGAAACACCATTACGCCATGGTGGATGAAGTGGACAGCGTATTGATCGATGATGCGCGGACCCCTCTGATTATCGCGGGCCCTGTCCCCCGGGGAGACGAGCAGGAATACCATATCCTCAAGCCCAGGGTTGACCGTTTGGTGGAAGCCCAGCGCCGGGTGGTGAACCAATTCCTGAACGAAGCCAAGAAAAAGATTACCGATGGAGATGAGGATCCCAAGTCCGGAGGCCTGGCCCTGATGAGGGCTTACCGGGGCCTCCCCAAATACAGCCCCCTGATCAAATTCCTCAGCGAACCCGGCATAAAGGTCAAGCTCCAGAAATCCGAAAACTACTACCTGGCCGATCAATCCAAGGAAATGCCCAAGGTGGACGCGGAGTTGTATTTCAGCATCGATGAAAAGAACAACGGCGTGGACCTGACCGACAAGGGCATTCAGATGATCACCCAATCCGGGGAAGATCCTGAATTCTTTATCCTCCCCGATATAGGATCCGAGCTGGCGGACATAGAAAAGGCCGGCTTTTCTCCCGAGGAAACGTTGCAGAAGAAGGAAAGCATGCTCAACGACTACGCCTCCAAGGCCGACCGGATCCACACAGTGCAGCAGCTCCTCAAGGCCTACACCCTCTTCGAAAAGGACGACGAATACGTGGTGATCGACGGGCAGGTGAAGATCGTGGATGAACAAACGGGTCGTATCATGGAAGGGCGCCGCTACAGCGACGGCCTGCACCAGGCCATCGAAGCCAAGGAAAACGTAAAGATCGAGGCCGCAACGCAAACCTATGCCACCATTACCCTCCAGAACTACTTCAGGATGTACCATAAGCTGGCGGGCATGACGGGTACCGCTGAAACCGAGGCTGCCGAGCTTTGGGATATCTATAAGCTGGATGTCGTCAATATCCCCACCAACGTCGCCGTCATCCGGAAGGATGGCGAGGACCTGGTATACAGGACCAAGCGTGAAAAGTACAAAGCGGTGATCGACGAAATCGAGCAAATGCGGAAGGAAGGGCGTTCGGTCCTGGTGGGCACCACCTCCGTGGAGGTCTCCGAGCTCCTCAGCCGTATGCTCAAGCAAAAAACGATTCCACATAATGTCCTGAACGCAAAACAGCACGCCCGGGAAGCCCAGGTTGTTGCCGAAGCGGGTCTGTCGGGAAATGTCACGATCGCTACCAATATGGCCGGCCGCGGTACGGATATCAAACTGGGACCCGGCGTAAAGGATGCCGGAGGTCTTGCCATCCTCGGCACCGAGCGGCACGAAAGCCGGCGCGTGGACAGGCAGCTCCGCGGGCGTTCCGGACGCCAGGGCGATCCCGGATCCTCGCAGTTCTTCGTTTCCCTGGAGGACGACCTGATGCGCATGTTCGGGTCCGACCGTATCGCCGGTTTCATGGACAAGCTGGGCTACAAGGAGGGTGAGGTGATCCAGCATAGCATGATCACCCGGTCCATCGAACGCGCCCAGAAAAAAGTGGAAGAAAACAACTTTGGCATCCGCAAACGCCTGCTGGAATATGACGACGTCATGAACAAGCAGCGGAATGTCATCTATACCCGTCGCAGCCATGCCCTGTTCGGGGAAAGACTGGCCCTGGATTTGGACAATGCCTTTTATTTCTGTGCCGAGGGGTTGGTCAATTCCTTCAAGGAAAACAACGATTTCGAAAACTTCAAGCTGGGCGCCATCGTCGATTTTGCCATCGCGACGCAGATCAGCAAGGAAGACTTCGACCGTCTGGATCACGCCAGGCTCACTGAAATGCTGTACGAGGAAGCCAGGAGCGCATACCAGGTCAAGTGCACCGAACTCGCTAAGCAGGCCCTGCCGGTGTTCCAATCCATCCGTCAGCGCCAGGGTCCTCATATTGAGCAGATCTTCGTTCCGTTTACGGATGGGAAAAGGGCGTTGCAAGTCATGTCTCCCATGCAAAAGAACCTGGATACCGGGGGAAGGGAGTTGGTCAATTCGGTGGAAAAAACAATTACCCTGTCGATGATCGACGAGGCCTGGAAGGAACACCTGCGGGCCATGGACGATCTGAAACAAAGCGTTCAAAGCGCCGTCTACGAGCAAAAGGACCCCTTGGTCATCTATAAGGTGGAGGCGTTCAACCTCTTTAAACAAATGGATACGGAACTGAATAAGAATATCGTATCCTTCCTGTGTCACGCCGCTATCGTTACCGAAAATCAACAACAAAGGACCCCCCAGGTCAGGGAGCCGGCCCGCGTAGACCTGAGCAAACTCCGTCAAAGGAAAGACGAGCTCGTCCCCGCCGGACCTCCCGATCAGGCGCCGGAATACATCGACCCGACGCCCCAGCGCCAGGAGCCTATCAAAGCCGGGCCCAAGGTGGGACGCAACGATCCTTGTCCCTGCGGGAGTGGAAAGAAGTATAAGAACTGCCACGGGAAAGAGGCATGAACCTGGCGCAATACATCGATCACACCTCCTTAAAACCCACACTGGCACAATCAGAAGTGGAGCGTCTTTGTGAGGAAGCGAAAGGGTATGGCTTCGCAGCGGTCTGCATCCCCCCACCCTTTGTTCAAAAAACGAAAGCCCTTTTAGAAGGCTCCGGAGTGAAAACCGCCACCGTCATCGGCTTCCCCTTCGGCTATTCCGCCATCGAAGCCAAGCTGTCGGAAAGTCTCCTGGCTATCGTGGATGGAGTAGACGAACTTGATATGGTGATCAACCTCATAGCTTTGAAGAACAACGACTGGGAATACCTGGCCAGCGAAATAGGAACAATCCTACCCGTGGTTCATGCCCGGGGAAAAATCCTGAAGGTTATTGTCGAAAGCGGGGTACTGACCGAAGAAGAGCTGGCCAGGTGCTGCACCTTGTATGGCGCCGCGGGGGTGGATTTTCTGAAAACGTCAACAGGGTACGCTGAAACCGGGGCCACGGTGGAAGCCGTGGAGTTTATGAGAAAACATTTACCTTCAACGATACAAATCAAAGCCTCGGGGGGAATCCGTAGTTTTGCCCAGGCCAAGGCCCTGATAGACGCCGGAGCAGCCCGTATCGGGACGAGCTCCGGGGTCTCCATTGTCAAACAATGAGCTTATGCGCCTACTTTTCCTTCTCTTATTACCCTTCGCCGTCCGCGCCCAAAGCGTAAAGACGGATACGGTGGGGAATATCACGGTGACCCGGGACAGCCGCTACGACCTCCTCGTGAGGAAGCAGGCCGAATATAATGAGAAGGTCAACCTCACGCGAAAATTCTCCCACGGCTTCCGGATACAGGTCCTCAACACCGGCGACCGGAACCAGGCTACGGCGGTCAAAACCAAATTGCTCCAGACCTTTCCCCAGGAAAAGGTGTATTTGTTCTACCAAGAGCCCAATTTTAAAGTACGCTTCGGAAATTTCCGGACCCAAAACGACGCCGAAGAGTTCCTCAAAAAGATCGACCAACTATATCCGGGTTCCTTCGTGATCCCATCGCCCATCGAGCCCAAACCCGAGTGGTTCAGGGAAGCCTCCGATCTGTAAATTTATTTAATGCTACGAGAGACCATTCACGACTTAGCCAGGCAATACGCAGACGAATTCATCGACATCCGGCACCACCTGCACGCCCATCCTGAACTCAGTTACCAGGAATATAAAACCTCGGCATTCGTACAGGAAAAACTCAAAGGTTGGGGTATACCATACCAGGTAGTGGCTGGTACCGGCGTGGTTGGTTTGATCCAGGGTAAGCCAGGCAGCAGGGTCATTGCCTTAAGGGCGGATATGGATGCTCTCCCAATTATGGAAGCCAACGACGTGAATTACGCTTCCCGAAACCCGGGCGTCATGCATGCCTGTGGACACGACGTACACACCACCTGCCTCCTGGGGGCCGCAAAAATCTTAAACGAAACGCGGCAAAAATGGGAAGGCACGGTAAAGCTGATTTTTCAGCCCGGAGAAGAAAAGAACCCGGGTGGTGCCAGCCTCATGATCAAAGAGAGGGCCCTGGAAAACCCAAAACCGCAGGGCATCATCGCCCTCCATGTGCATCCCGCTCTTGAGGTGGGAAAACTGAGTTTTCGACCGGGCATGGTCATGGCCAGTGCCGATGAAATCTACATGACCATCCGCGGCAAAGGGGGACACGCCGCTACGCCCCACCTCACCATCGATACTATTCTCATTGCTTCCCACCTCGTGGTAAGCCTGCAGCAGATCATCAGCCGGAACCGGAACCCCTTCTCCCCTTCCGTGTTGTCCATTTGCTCCATAAACGGGGGTCATACTACCAATGTCATTCCCTCCGAAGTGAAACTGATGGGAACCTTCCGCGCCATGGACGAGGACTGGCGCTTCAGGGCCCACGAACTGATTCGCAAACAGGCAACCGAGCTGGTCCATAGCATGGGCGGGGAAATAGACCTGCACATCGACGTGGGCTATCCCGTTCTATACAATCAGGAAACTTTCAGCAAAAAGAACCGGAAGCTGGCCGAGGCATACCTGGATCCCGAACACTTGGAAACCACGGAACTGCGAATGGCCTCAGAAGACTTCTCCTACTATACCCACGTCATTCCCGGTTGCTTTTTCCGCCTGGGCACGCGCAATGAAACCCTGGGCCTCACCAGCGGGGTGCACACCCCTACCTTCAACATCGATGAAAACGCCATAGAACTGGGCATCGGCGCCATGGCGTGGTTGGGCGCACAGGCTGAAGTTTAACCCCTTTCTTTCCGGAACCAGGCGAAGTCCGCGTACCCAAAGAGCAGGAAGAAACCGAAATAATACAGGGAGTAATATTCGTGCTTCAGCAGGCCGTACGATTTTGCGCCATTGCGCATGAAGCTCAGCGCCGAGTAGGAATAAGGGAAATACACCACCTTATCCCATGGGATCATCATCAATCCCCCGATGATCAGGGCCAGACCAATCCCAACCGCACCAATGAAATTCTTAAAGCGCAGCGAAATGCAATACTGGATCGTCGTCATACCCAATATAGCCACGTAGGACTTCAGGTCCAACAACAGGATGTGGTCCAAATGCAGGGGCGAGGAGGTGAAGTGGAAATCCGGCTCGAATACCTGCGTGGACAGGGCTGAAATGAGCATCCAGGCATCGAACAGGAAATAGCTGGCGATGATCATGCATTGGATGACTATGAACTTGGTGAAATACACATCGCCGACGCGTAAAGGAGACGCCATTACCTGCTTCCAGGTATTGTTCCGGTATTCGATCTGGGTGACCAGGCTAGCCACCAGGATGATGGACATGGGCCAAAGGAAAAAGGAAGCCGCCTGGAACCCCATATTTACGTGACCGAACCAGGGATCATGTCCGAAACGGGCCATGAACTCTTTCGGCTTGGTCGTATAGATGATAAACTGAATGATCGGAAGGAAAGCGCCCGCTATGAGCACCAACCATAAAGCGGAGGAACGGCGGATTTTCAAAAACTCGGCCTTGAGGCTGATCAGGAATGTTTTCATGATGCGTGGCTGTTTGTCAGTTCCATAAATAAGGTTTCCAAATTATTTTGCCGGGCGTAAAACTGGTATACGGGTATACCCGCCAGTACCAGGATTCGGTTGGCTTCCGCGGCCTCTTCCTGGCGGTGAATGCCCAGGGACAGTCCGTTTTCGCCCTCGACAGCCGCTTGGAAGCGGCCGCGCAAGACTTCGGCCGCTGCCAGCGGGTCCGACGTCTCCAGGGTCCACCCCATGGGTCCGGTTGCCTTGAGTGTTTGAAGTCCGGCCAGGGTGCCCTGGAAGACGAGTTTGCCCTGGTTGATGATCCCGATGTGCGTGACGAGTTTCTCTACTTCGGCCAGCAGATGGCTGGATATCAAGACCGTTACTCCCGATTCCTTGTTCAGGCGCAGCAGTAATTCCCGCATGTCGACGATCCCTGAAGGATCGAGTCCGTTGGCTGGCTCGTCAAGGATGAGGAGTTCCGGCTTGGGCAGCAGGGCGATGGCCAGCGCCAGGCGTTGTTTCATGCCCAGGGAATACTTTCCCGCTTTCTTCTCCGCGGCGGCGCCATTTAATCCCACGAGGTGCAGGACTTCATCTATGCGCGACACCGAAGCCTGGTATATCCCACGATAGATTTGCAGGTTCTGGCGTCCGCTGAGGTGTCCGTACAGGGAAGGCTGCTCGATCAATGAGCCAACCCTGGACAAAATCCCGATGCGATCCTGGGACAGCTCCTCTCCAAAGAAACGGACCGAACCGTGTTGCCTGCGCAGCAAGCCCAGGACCAAACGTAGGGTCGTCGTTTTCCCCGCGCCGTTGGGACCCAGGAAGCCGAAAATGCTGCCCTT
>Ga0206863_1092_pt1 | contig 31410 bp, 34 predicted proteins | sample Alteio_BWOrgCont_41_FD_152634 | JGI IMG/M metagenome (GOLD analysis project Ga0206863, IMG submission 152634) | Enriched cells from forest soil in Barre Woods Harvard Forest LTER site, Petersham, Massachusetts, United States -... | ecosystem: Environmental > Terrestrial > Soil > Temperate forest >...
GATTCCCACCATTCATCCGGACGATAATCCATTCGGTTTGCCTGTCGTCGCCAATCCACATAAGCGTGGTGTCCGATTCTGTGAATCCATGTTGCAAACGAGCACCGTCCCTCGAATGACGGCAGCGAGTCCCAAACTTTGCAGAATGTTTTTTGTGTAAGGTCCTCCGCGTCCGCGTCGCTGCCGCAAAGCCGCCGGAACCAAATAAAAATCTTTTCATAAAACAGCTTCAACAATTCGTCCGCCGCCGACAGGTCTCCTTCCTTCGCCTCCCGGCAAAGCCGTTCTACCCGCTCGCCTGGATTGTCAGAATTCAAAGGTCCTTTTACCCATACTGTCGAAAAATTCGCCTCCCCTGGACAAAGAAATCATCAACTTTCTTTTGTCGGCCTGGTCCATCGTCATCCCGCCGCGCCCAGGCTCGTCCTCCTTCCAAGCCGCCGGGAGCGTGCCCTCAAGCATTACGAGGAAATCGAGAAGCTGGTCGGGGATGTGGGCCAGGCCGGCGCCGCGAGGAAGCTGGGCATTTCCCGGCAATGCGTGCATGGATGCGTGGTCAGGCTGGCGCAGATGCTCTGGAAGAGGAAGGGGTGAGGGAGGCAGTCGGCCGCCTGGGCTGGAGAGCAAGGCCAGGTTCAGGCAGTCCGCTCTCAAGTTGGCGTCATGGATGCTACCCGCGCCCGCATCGGCACCGCGCACATAAACCATGGCGGCATCCCTAATTACCCCAGCCCGAACCTTCGTTTCCGTAGAATGTATGTGACATGAGCCATGCGCCGTCTGCGGTTCCTGTCACCGACACGTCGTAGGGATAAAGGCTCGTGGCAGTACTTGCCCTACTCACACCCGTAACCGGAGTCAACAATCCCGGGCTCGTCCACCGATGGAGTTCCACATGTCCGTCCGCGAATGAAAAAGTCCCCGCGTTGTCGTGGTAGTTGGCTGGAAGGTCGTAGATCGCCCATTTGAAGTCATTTATCACGGCCGGTGCCGGGCCGATACAGTCAGCGTGTTCGTCCATAAAGCAAAACTGTTGCGCGGGAGGGACGAGAGTGGAAAGCCACGCTTTTTGCGCTTGTTCGGGTGCCGGGTAATTAGGAGGAGGACCCGAATTCAAACTCACGCCGATTTGGGACAACTTTGAGACGCTCAAAGGCGTGTTCGCACCCATAATCCACCCAGGCGAGCCGATGCCGATATTTAAGGTATAACTCCTAGGGCGTGGGTAGGTTCGCTTGTTAGAGTCTCGCACCCTGCTGTGGTCATCCGGGCATTTATAAGTAGGGAGCGACCGAATATAAGAGGAGAAAGCGGAGAGTTCGGGATCAACCAGCACGGCCGTATTCGTATTGTCGTGATTTATGCCCGGGTCCTGGTAATCGAGTCCACCTGCGACCCAAGGACTTCCAAACGTGGCATGGGACTTTCCTGACAAGGCTGGCCAAGTAAAAGAAGCCAGGTCGGGATTGAATCCGTCTTGCCCCCAGTCAGGATAATTGAGGACGAGTCGATCTCCGTTGTCCCCGGCATAAAGCTGCCACGCAAGCTGCAACTGCTTGGCGTTGTTGATGCAGACGGCGCGATACCCTTGCTCCTTCGCCTTCGACAGCGCAGGCAGCACCATCGCCGCCAGAATCCCGATGATGGCGATGACGACCAGGAGTTCGATCAGGGTGAAAGCACGCCGCGTGGTCTGACCGGGTCCAACTTTATTCAGTGATGCGCGGGGCACAGGTAAACCCTCATTGGCTAACGGGCCAATCCGACTTAGGCGCCCAAGTCTCGGGATGAGCGACGTTATCGTTATTCCAATGTAGCGCCGCTACCAGCGGATAATACAGATTTCGCCTCATAATTTGCGCAACGTGGCCATCGATATGCACCACGTTATAGCATTGCGCGTGCGGCGGAGGAAACTCCGCCGCCAACTGATGAGGAGAAACTATGTTTAAAAGCCCTGTAACGTTCCATGGTTTAAGAAGAGATTCGCCAACCGACGAGCCGATCGGGGCACCGGTGTTCGATCCTTCCCCCTCTTCGCTGTCGGATACCACCGGGAATTGCCTGACATCCCCAATCGCGAACATTTCGCTTGGCGCCAAAACTTGGTCTCCTCTGGAGGGCGGGTACGATCCAAATGTCCAACCAGTTAGGCCCAGTGGAGTGGCGTAATGTTGACCAACTGCGTCCATTCCCATGGCGTTAATACCGTAACTTCCCCATAGGCTCTCATCATCCGTGCCGGTAAAGCCGCGGTTCTGCATGTAAATCGGGCACTGACTCGATGCGTTTGTGATCCCCATCTTATCGTATGGAAGGAGCTGCTTCCTCCAAGTTAAATAGACATTCACGCGGATTTCGCGCTCAAATTCTGGGTAGGTATTGCGGTGCTCGTCCGAGTACATTTGAAGCGCCCAGCCCTGTTGGCGAAGGTTGTTTTTGCAAATGACGTTGTAGCCCTGCGCCTTGGCTTTCGCCAAAGCCGGCAGGAGAATCGCCGCCAGAATCCCAATGATCCCGATGACCACCAGAAGTTCGATCAGCGTGAAACCATCGGAAACGTCACGTTCTTGATGCCGACTAGGATTGAGAGACCTGGCAAAGCGAAGCCCCCCGCTCGCATTGTTGCGACGCACGGACCAGGAAAATCTCGGTGTTCCCATAAGACGTTCTCCCGCAAGGAGCGCCGGGGACCGGCCCCAACATGTTCATGCCGGGTTGGTCTTGGTGCTCGGGATCATGGTAGCAGGGAGGGGAGAGCGGTCAAGGAGGAACGGGGCGGTCGGATTCGACGATGGGATTGGCGCGCGGGGGGTCCCATTTGCTATCCCCGCCAGTGGCGCGCAAAACTCCGCCACCAACCTTTACGTGTGCGATGTGGACGGGTCAAACCTTCGACGGATCGTGACCTCCCCCGGCGTTGCGGGCGGCGCGATCTACGACGCGCTCCGGGCGGAATCTTCTTTCTTGCGGCCAGAATGAGCGGCGAATAAATCATTCCCGATGCGATTATGGACAGTGCATCCACGGTACCTCGACGCCAAAGGTTTGGTCGCCGCATGGAGAGAGGCTCTGCTTGCCCAAAAAGTCTTGGCCGGCGCCACCAAGGGTTACTGTCATCATCCCCAGCTTGTCCGCTTTCAGGCGCAAACCGAGCCGCTCGCCGCCATTGCAGCGTTCCTCGCCGGCTTGGCAGACGAGGCTCAGAATCGCGGGTACCACTTCGATACCGGCAAGATTTTAGGACGGAGGTTCATCGGGCAGATGGAGGAGACGAGCGGTCAGTTGCTCTACGAGTGGGGCCATTTGAAGGCCAAGCTGCGAGCGCGAGCGCCGCAGTTGCACAGGCAGTGGCGGGTGGTCACGAGGCCGGAGCCGCATCCGCTATTCCACATCGTTCTTGGTGGCATAAGAGAATGGGAGCGGACCTGATTCAAGAGTTCAACCGGGCCGTCTAACGTGGCTTGGGAGCCAAAGCCCGTCAGTTTGGCGTTCCCAACGCTGCCGCAAGAAATGCGCGCCAAACAAGAGAGTTTCACGCCTCATTGTTTACGTGAAGCACTCATGGCGGCGGACGAGGACGAACGACCGCAAAGGATTCCAGCGGAGCCAGGGCTTCCAAATATGCGGTGAGTGAGCAAATCCGACAACTCCTCACGGCCGCCCGCCACTTGCCAGGCCAGCTTCGGTCGTGGACCTACCAGACCTTGATCGGTTTGTTGGCTTGCACGGGGCTGCGCATCGGCGTCGCGGGCGGGACCGGGGTTGGTGGAAGGAAGTCTCATACGGGAGATTAAAGCATGGCGGGGGGACAGGGGCTGTCCGAGGGAGCGTGGGGTCATTCGTAAAGGGTCTGAGCGCTTTTTAGTTTAATCGAGTCAGGTACACTAATTTGCTTCCGTCGCGCCGCGAAGGCGTTTTCGCTCATGGGACCGTATAGCTTGAATGAATTGGAGGTGTCGATAATCCAAAATTGAAACAAGTGTGGAACCGGAATTTGATAAGCGTCTGACGGAGACAGATTCCGATTAGTCAATACTTGCTGCTTCGCGAGAATAAAACGGTGATCCCAGCCTACCTCGAGTACTTGGGATGGAATGTCAGGTGCATCAAAATCGTGGTTCCGAATAATAGTTTCGTGGGCGGACGTATGATATACTCTATAGCCCCCTGGAAGGACATGGTCAATTCTTTGCGAACGAGTATCATCCTTACGGGAGCAGCCGAACATTGCGAAGGACAGGAGCAAGATGTTTATGCCAACTCGACGGCGAGTAAACATGCCGAATCGGCTTCGTCGCGAGAGATTCATATCATCATTTTCCAACATAGTGAGGTGCCAAGCCGGTACCCGCCCATCTTGCCTCTCGATCTTTGCTTGTTTGCTGTAGCGCAAACCTAATCATGCGAGAAAAAGTCTTTGGAAGTGGTTGACACTTTCGGCTGGTTCTTTTCCCGGGACGGATGATCCATCCCTGGCAGCGAAGCCGGGATTCCACGACGAGACGCCACGCGGCTTTCAGGCTGTGGCGGGTTCGTTCGGGCATGCATGTGCCATCCTGTCAGTACTGGTCGCAAACTTCACGGAAAAATCCTTGGCGCGCTTGGTTCACAGCGCGCGCTTGTACGTGAATCCACCACGCGGAAGCTCGATGAAAATCGGAATTCCTATTCTCCCGTCAAGGGGTCCCGGTGTTCGGACCCGTCGGATAGTCCGGGTGCATCGTGTGCCTGTAAAACCAAGTGAAATCTCGACTTTCCGGCATGGTTGCTGGAGAAGGGACAAGCCCGGTAGAATACCAAGGTTCATAGGTCCCTGTTATCGGGGGCATCGTCGTTTGGTCCACCCAACGGTGGACCTCCACATGGCCGTCGGCAAATGAAATTGAAGCCGAGCGATCATGGTACGACGCGGGCAAATCCAACCATACCACGCTGTTCGGCGTATAAAAAGGGGGCTCTTGTATCGCGTCAGGATGGACGTCCAGAAAAACCGTTTGGTCCGAAGGTGTGATTCCGGTGTGGTGCCTGCTTCGCGCCCCGGAGATGCCACTCAGACGGCCCTCAAGGGCATCGGCTGTCGGGCTTTGCTCCCATCCAAGGAAGATGTTCAAACCATAGCTGCGGACGCGCGGCAGATTCACGCTTCCGGCCGCGCTCGTGTCCGTGTTCGGGGTGTCGAACCGGACCATCGAGGGATCATCGGGGCATTTATAGATCGCGGGCGTCCGATTGTACGCGCCGAAAAGGGCGTACTTTGGGTCCGCCAAATACAGGGTATTCGTGCTGCAGGTCGAGTTTGGCGTGTACATCATGGCCCCCATGACCCAATTCTGGGCCTTAAATCCATCCGGCTCCGCGCTTCCGTCTTGGGTCCCTGCGTTGCCACCGTTCGGTACCAGGCGGTCCTGATTGTCGGTCGCGTAGAAGTGCCACACCAACTGCATCTGCTTCTCGTTGTTGATGCAAACCGCCCGTCGTCCTTGTTCCTTCGCCTTCGACAGCGCCGGCAGCACCATCGCCGCCAGAATGCCGATGATGGCAACCACCACCAGAAGCTCGATCAACGTGAACCCGGTCTCCGAAGGCGGTGCGTTTCGGTTTGGACAGACAATTTGTTTCGCGCTCATAACTCACCTCTGAACCGCCCAATCGCTGACGGGAGCCCAGCTATTGGTATGTGCGTCATTGTCAGTGTTCCAATGCCGGGCGGCAATCGGTGGATAGAGATAATTCCGGCGGGTCACCGCCTCCACATGGCCATCCACGAAGACGACATTATAGGCTTTATCACCCGAATGCGGGGGCGCAAGCTCAGGTCAGGTGGTTGCGGCACCGGTGCCAAGAAATGCAACCCATTGTCCCCCCTGGCCCCCAGAGTCTAAAGAATAGAACTGCATCAAGTCAACGCCGAGAAGGAGGTTTGTATCGACCAAACTGTCTGTTCCCGATGACTGCAAAAACGACATCGTCCACGGATATGAGGCGGGCCTTGAATCGGCGATCGCAAACATTTCGCTCGGCTGCACGACGCTCGATTGCCTCGTGGGTGAAGGGTTCGCATCCATAAAACCCAGCCCTATATTGTAGGAGCCAGAAAAAGTTGTACCCCAGGCGTTATAGGCATAACTACTGCCATTCAAAATACTGGCATCCGAGTAAACACCGCAACCTTTCGCCACGTAGGTCGGGCACAGCAAGAGGACATTTGTGCTCCCGCTAATGAGTCGGCGATTTTGCGCGGAGCTGAGCTGAATGCCCGAAGCGAGAGCGGTGTACCACTTCGTAAAGCCCCCGTTCGCAGCATACAAAGGAAAATAATTATACGTGTCGGAATATTGCTCCAATGCGATACCCCATTGGCGCAAATTGGATTTGCAACGGGCCGAACGCCCGGCTTCCTTCGCCTTCGAGAGTGCCGGGAGCACCATCGCCGCCAAAATGCCGATGATGGCGATGACGACCAGCAACTCGATGAGCGTGAAGCCATTGAAGCCGCGACCGCCCCTGTGCCACCCCGGATGGAACGATGTTGCCAATCGAAGCCCCGCGCTCGCAACTTCGCGCCGGGCGGACCAGGAAAATCTCGGTGATTCCATAAGACATTCTCCCGAAAAGAGTTCCAAGGCCGGGCTCGAACTGTTCATGCCGGGTTGGTCTTGGTGCTCGGGGTTCATGGTAGCAGGATGGGGAGGGAGGTCAAGAAGCGGGCTCTACGGAGTATTCGGGAGGAACTCTTGGCCTGCCGGCCCAACTGTGTGCGTGGAAAACCAACTCAGATCAGGAGTTGTTGCGATGAAAGGTTGCTGCCCTACCCATGACCCCGTTATGGGCACTAAAGTCGTCTTATCAAGCCATCGGTGGACTTCGACGTGACCATCAACGAAAGAAATCGACGTTCCTTGATTATGGTATGGGGCAGGCAATGCCGACCATCCGTCCGAGTACGGACACATAAAAGGGACTTCTTGGATCGTGTCAGGGTGCTCATCCAGAAAAACTAGTTGCTTCGACGGTGAAACTCCTTTGTAGTTCTTGGCTCTGCGATCGGATATTTCTGACAGACGCCCGATAATCGAATAGGCTCGGATGTGCTCCCATCCTAACCAAGCATTCAAACTGTAGCTTCGAACACGGGGAAGCATGACACTACGAGCCGCGCTTGACCCGGAGGCGGCGACGTCGAACCTCACCGTGGCTAGATCATCCGGGCATTTGTAGATGGCTGGAGCTGTGTTGTATGAACCAAAAAAGGCGCATCTTCGATCGACCAAATAGGACGTATTGGTGCTGCTTGTCGAGTTGGGCGTGTAGAGCATTGCGCCGATTACCCACGCGTGGTAGCCTCCGAGGAACGGATTTCCGTCTTGCATTCCAGCATCGGCTCCGTTTGGGACGAGTCGATCCTGGTTGTCGTTTGCATAAAACAGCCACATCGTCTGCATCTGTTTGACGTTGTTCACGCATGTGATGCGCTTCGCCTGTTCCTTCGCCTTGCTTAATGCAGGAAGCAGAACCGCCGCGAGGAGGGCGATAATCGCAATGACGACGAGAAGCTCGACCAGGGTAAACCCGGCGGAAACGCGACCTTCTTGACGCCAGCCCGGATGGAAGGACCTGCTCAATCGAAAACCACCGCTCGCAACGTTGCGCCGGGTGGAACAGCAAAATCTCGGTGTTCCCATAAGACACTCTCCCGAAAAAAGTTCCAAGGCCGGGCTCAACGCGTTCATGCCGGGTTGGTCTTGGTGCTCGGGGGTCATGATAGCATAGTGGGGAGGGAGGTCAAGACGGAATGGGGGCGTGCGAGTTCGGCGATGGGAGTGGCGAGCGGGGTTCCATTCCCGGCTTCCCGTTTGCCAAACCTGCCGGGAGCGGGCAGATTCTTCCTGATGCCCCGCGCTAAATATCTCCGAGTGGTTTTTGTGGGCGTTGTCGTGGTTGCTGTTGTCGCCGCCGCCGTGATGGCCTTTTCAGAATCATCCCGCCGCGACCCGGTCTGCAACGGGATTCGGTTGAGGGTGATTTTGGACAGAATGCCCATGAATTCTAAACGCGGATGGCGATTTGTGTGCGATGAATTGTGCGCAAGCCGAACTGTCGGGTATCTTAAACGCGGAGCACGATGACACGAAACCGCTTATATTGGGTTTTTGGGGCGGTCATTCTTCTTGCTTTTGGTGTCTGGCAATTTGGACGAGGAGAACCGAGTCCGCTAACTTCCGGCAAGCCGGTCGCCTATTGGCTCGACCATCTGCCTTTTATGGGGCTCCCCGAGCCGCTTTTGCGCGACGATAATCCGTTGGCCCTCGCGGGGCCGGAGATAATACCCTCGCTCATTCACGAAATTAAGAACCGTTCGACCATCATGGATTTTATCAACCGGTACCGATGGCGTTTTCCGAGATTTCTGCAAAACCGTCTTCCGAAGGAAGGTCCTCCGGGATACTTCATACGTGTGGTCGCGGCATTCCGTCTCGGAATGTTCGGACCCGTCGCTTCGAACGCTGTTCCATGTCTGGTCGAGCTGCTGCGCAAGCCGGCCACGTATTCGGGAGACAGAGGAAGGATAATCCAGGCTCTCGGATTCATCGGTCCCAATGCCACGAAAGCGACGCCATTACTGGTTGAGAGTCTGAGCGATCCTAGCGAATGGATTCGAATGACCGCGGCCTATTCCCTTCTCCAGATTGGCGTGGTTCCACCGGAGGCGGCTCCGGCTTTAAAACGAAATCTCCGGGATACTGGTTACGTCGCGGCCTCGATGGCGGTCGGCATCTTGGTCGCGGAACCGAGCGTGGAAGCTCGCGCGCGAATTGAGTCGATGCTCACGAAAAACCTTGATGGAAATACGCGGGCACATGTTGCCGCAGCGCTGGGCTTATTGCGCCAAATTCCGGATGAGGTGACTCCCATTTTGAGGCGCATGCTGGAGGAGGACAGTCCCAGTCTTCGCCAAGGTGCCGCCATCGGTTTAGCGCGACCTCATACAGAAAACCTTAAGCGGATCGTTGCGGTGCTAGTCGAAGGACTTAAAGAAGGTCAGTTTCAGATTAGGTGTGCCGACGCGCTGGGGAGGATTGGCCCCGAAGCCAGCGATGCGATTGCGGATTTGGAAAATGCGAAAGGTTACGTGCTTCGAAACGCGGCGGCGCAGGCCCGCGCGAGAATATTAAAAGAATGAAACCCTTGGCCACCACACCCCAAAGCCCGGGATCTTCTGCTTTCGGCGGTGCGGAAATTCGAGGACGAATGGGTGGTTCATTACGAGTTGGCACGGCTCTGCCGCCTGCTCCACCGGGTTGAGGAGGCCAGGGGCGTCAAGGGAGGGGCGGTGGGTCGGCTATGGGCGGGCGGACCAGCTAGGACGCAGCGGATGGCTTCCTCAACGGCATTTCGTCGTTTGATTGAAATCGGACTCCTTCTGTGTTAAGGGTGTCTCTCCAGCACTTTAATTCCCGATGAAAAAAAGAAAGGCAGCGCGCCCGAACGGTTGGCTTCCACCCCTGCGCCGGGGGACCGGGCTTTTGATGATAATGATGATGGTCGGTCCATTCGCCGCCAATGGAACTGAACCGGCGGCCAGGGCCTACCGGGTGAGGGGAGTTCTTCAGCGCACGGGTACGGGTTACACTGACGGACCACGAGAATTCACTCCCTCTGGCTTCGATTTGCTGGTGGATGGAGCCAAGTGGGATCTGGGCTTGAAAAGTCTGGGAGAACACCCTGGCCCCAGCAGCCGAGTGTCGTGTGACGGCACGAACATCTACACGTTTGTCACCCCTATTTATAGAGATGAGACCCTTGGCGCGGCCGCCTCAATTTCGCCGGGTACGACGAAATCCTTCGCCGGCCCGTCCGGCCCTCTCTGGTGGCTCTTTTGCAGTCCAACCGCACTTTCGGGAACGGAAGGCCCGTGCCTCGATTTTATGAGCCTGCTCGGGCCGATGTCCGGAAGGACCCTCTTTTTTCAGAACGGAGTTGGTGAAGCCGGAACTGACAATTTCCCGGACCGCGCGGTTTTTTTGGCCGATCCGCATGGAAACAACGCGCCTCCATTGGCCCTGCTTCATGTCGATCGAAGCGAAAGAATTGCGGGGATTCCCATTCCAATTCAAGCGACGCTCCATCGTTACAGGCAAACCGACCGCAATGCCGATGGAACTCCCGTAGAGCTTGAGAGGTGGGTCATCCGGTGCGAATCTTGGGAGTCCGCGCAGCCCCTCTCCAGCTACGTGCCCGACCTTTCAACCAACGGCCTGGTCGAGATCCAAGACTACCGCCCCAACCATGCAAGGATGTCTTATGGAACGAACTTCACCCCAACGACCGGGCGTCGTGCGCCGACTTTCGAGGTCAAAACCGCCGCCGGGCAAACCCTGAAGTTCCCCGAGACCTACAAGGGCAAAGTGCTGCTTTTGAAATTCTGGGCGACGACATGCGGTCCGTGTGTCGCTGAGATGCCGGACGTAGCGGCGGTCCTCTCCGAATATCACAAACAGGGTTTTGAGGTTCTTGGGGTCAGCTTGGACAGAGCCGGGGCCGAAGGCAAAATCGCCGAAATCGAGCGCAACTTCAACCTGACATGGCCGCAGGTCTATGACGGGAGGTCTCTGGAGGGGGACCTCGCGGTGAAATATGATGTCACCGGGGTTCCTCACGCTTTCCTCGTGGACGGGGACACCGGAACGATGCTCGCTGAATGGGATGGAATTATCGGCGCGAGACTGGTTCCAACCCTCAAGGAGGCGTTGTCGTCCAAACCGGCGAGATGAGATGGAAAGCGCCGGTTTTGCCCGGAGTCCGGGTGACCCATTACGCGGATTTAGATCGGCCTCCTGAAAAACGGAAAGGGCGGGAAGTTGAAATCGATTCACATTCGGCTGCCCGCGGATTACGAGCGGCAGCAAATCAACCGGGCGGCGGACCAGTTGGCCAAGGCCGGGTTGCATTTGGCAGGGTTGTTGAATGAGGTGAGGTGGGGATGACGGCGAATATTCAGAGGGCGATGCCACTCAATAACGTGCGTTTACCTCGCCCTCGGGTTCGAAATAGATATCGTGGCGAAGGTGCTTGCGACAAAAGACGATCCTGCCGCGAAAAGGGAGAACATGCAGCAGTACACGGCGACGATCTTACGGAAGTATCCGACATTTCCTTCCGTGGGCGTTCAGTACAGACGAATCGGAACCGACGGAAAGTCCCGCGTCGCGATTCGACATGATCCTGTTTCGCACAAGCCCGCTCAACAGCACGACTTGCCTCTTTTACGTTGCTTTCTCCGCCCAGTCCAATCTTGACGCCACCGACAGGTTTGTTTAACTCATTGGGTATGAACCTTGGACCAGAGATCAGCAATTCCGGTCAAAACCTCCCCACTCTCGCAAGTAGGACCTCGTCGGCCTTGATGATGCGCCAAACGGCGCCACAGCCCCCCCCTCCGTGTACGAACTTTCACAACTATCATTTACCGTCCGAATATGGGGAAGACTGGCGCGGCCCTGTGGCGGCCACGCGGGAAACTTTTTGGTCAACCAAAGCCACAAATAAAAATCAACCCTTCCAACCGTCAACCAATCCTCAAGGCGAATGATCCCCAGCATAACTCAGCCAAAACGTCTGTTTCCCCCGGTTTGTCCAGCAACCGGCCATGACTGCCTCCGAAAGGAATGCCCCGCCTTCAAAAGGTATAGTTGGAACAACGTCTTCCTCAGCGTACCGTATCACGCAAAGTATGCTTCAACTGAGGCAATGATTCGACAGATCTTGGAAGTAAAGAAATTCACACCCATCCTTGCAAAGGATGATCACCGTGCGCAGCCCCTTTCGCTACCAATCTTTCAAGCAATTTGTTCGAGTTGCCACGCAATCGTTGACTTTTCATCCGGCGGCCTTCCAGAAGAGAAAGGCTCGGTAAACGGACTCTCACCGACAGGGGGCGTATTAATGGAAAACGGTTTTTTGCGCTCAACACTACCCGCCAATAATATCCTCCACGTCGTGGACTTCGACACTAAGCTTCCCGCCGAAGCACAAGCCTTGAAGTACACAAGGTATCGTGATCTTGATGAACTCGGGCGCATTGTGGCCACATGGCTTGAGGAGTTGCTCAATGAGCGGCATGCCACAGAGAGGCTGCTGCTTTCTCGTCACAACGTGCATCGTACTGACATCTGGTATCATTGTGACACGCCCACCGCCAATCCCAAGTCGCGCAGGTTTCTTGACGCCCCATGGGGAGCTGCTCTATCAGGCGGTGGAACAGGATCTGAGTTGTTACGCCGTGTGGTAAGGGCAATAGATTCCTGCTACAGCGTCGTCATGCACCCTCCAACAGCACAAGACAGTAAAGATTGTCATACGCGATCTGAGTTGGTCTGTCGAGCTAGCAAAGGAAACCTGTTGCTACTAGACGCGCCTATAGGGTTGAATGGCGATCTAAACTGGGTGGCGAAGATGATTCTCACCGAATGTCAAAAGGAATTGGTTTCTCGACTATCGGTTCGCTTTCGATTTCTCAAACAATCGGAAAAAGCGAACTCCTCGGAGGAGAAATGCATTGATTACCGCGGGGGGAAACGGTGCGTTTCCACGCCTCAGGATGACTATGGTGCGGTTTGGCGGGTTCCAAACCCGTTCTGTGAAGGAAGCTTTGCCTTGGTTATGGCAGGCATTCACGCGCCCGCGTCTTACGGGGCTGCGGCGGTCGTGGCGACACCTCCTCAGGCCCGTAGGCTCATCGACGAGCTAGGTTTACGGGAGGAATTGCCCGATGAAGAACTTTTCTTTGAGGCCGTCTTCAAAATCAAGCGAACCTATTTGATCGAAGATCTTAATTCTCCAGAATGGATTTTTGCTCAGCAATTGCATACCAAGGCTAATTCGGAGTAACCGTTCCGTGCCCGCCTCAACTCTTTGCTTTCATCGCCTCTTCGATTCTTTTAGCTTCTCTTCCTCGCATTGCGCCCGCCCGGCTTCGGTCAATTGGAGCGACCCAAACTGATTTTGCGCTTTCGAGGCATTCCGTCGTCAGCAATGGCTGATTCGGCGTCGTCGGAAGCCAGGTTCTACGACGTTCCTATGAGTTCCTGCGGCCTGTAAAATCGAACCCGAACGCTTTTCTTTCTCCGCCGTCCAAAAGCAGATGAAAATGGAAGACGCGCGCATTCCTGAATGAATGGACCGGAATCGAAGTTCAAAACCGTCTTTTCCAGGGTCTTGGTTCGAGGAACAGAATCTCGATTTTTTTATACATGAAAAATAGTCGCCAAAAACGTATTTTGTCGCCAAAACAATCGGCCTGGATTATCGAGTGGTATCGGCATCGCAATGATTCACCGCTTCGTGATCGTGATTTAAGACCGCATATACTGCCGTCTCGCTGGAGCGCGGACAGAGTGTTCGACTACATGCGATGTTTATTCTGGAATTCTCCTCTATGGACTCCTTTCGAGAGCCTTCAGCGCGGGAGCCAGACAAACCCCCTGGTCATTAGAAGGGTGAACGAAGGCGCGCGGCTCCTTTACGGGGAGGCAACATATCTGGTTGCATGGCGCGTCAAGGATTTACGAATAGTGCGAGGTAGCTCGGGTAAGGTGGTGATTGAGTGGACGGCGCCTGCGGGCAGCCGTATCGACGGCACGATCAAACGCTCTGTGCCAGCGGTTGTGCCGGTGGGTGCATCAACCAGGAGACGATATGAGTGGGACGAGCAGCGCAACGGTTAAGCACCGAGATTAGGCAGCAATGAAACCCCTACCCCAAACCGCCCGCCTCCACCTCCTCGCCGCCGAGGGTTGGCTGGGCCTTGGCAATCTCGGCGAGGCGACTGCCGAACTCGAAGAGATTTCTCCCAGGCTGCGGGTTCATCCGGACGTGCTCACTGTCCGCTACCAAATCTTCAGCGCGGCCGGGAATTGGAACGCCTGCCTGGACATTGGAACCGCGATGACCAAGCTGGACCCGGGGAATCCGCTCTCATGGTGGGCGCGGGCCGCCGCCTTGGGAGAGCTACCGCATGAAGGACCAAATCGAAACGCCGTAAAAAGTTCCGGCATTGAGGCGAAAGCGTATGACAAAAACAGGTTGTTGTCGCAATTATGGTTTACGTTCCAGATCCTGCCACCGGGGTAAGTTATACTTTTTCCGGCCATAGGCGTAATAGCCCGCCATTGCCAGCCCGAATAAAATGCCGGCACTAACGGCGGCTTCCGCGAGGCACCCGAACGAAACGTCTGGCTCCCGTCCTCCGAAAAGCAACGCCATGAACGTGAAAACAAGCCACATGGTCAACCCACAGCCGATGGCGAAGTATGAGCCTAACGCGAATGCAGTCTTTCCAAAAGGGGCAAAATGCGGCGGCGGCACATTAAGGCCGAGACGCCAATATAACAGCACCAAGGGTGGCGCATAATTGCATCGCCAAATCCTGGTCTTCGCTAAAATCGCCAACGCGGCGGACCGTTGTGCGCGGTTTTCAAGGCAGTCTGTGAAGCCCCTCATGACTCGTCATTTATACGCCAGCCGCCGCGATGATAAAAGCGCAAAACTCAAATCCTTCCAACAAATGGCTCCGCCTCCTGCATTTTCGGATTGGCGTTTTCACCCCGTTTTCAAACTGGCGCTAACAATAACCACCCTTCCCGCGTGCCGCCCAAGGATTCAAACCGCCCGTCATGGTTTTGAGAATCCGAGCACGATCCAAAGCTGGCGATCAGTTCGGCGTTGCGAACGGGACCGGGATTGGGATTGGTGGAAGGATGTCTCATGCGGTCGATTAAAGCGTGGCGGAGGGACAAGGGCTGTCCGAGGCGGGGCTGAGTGTCACCGGCTACATCAGAACAAACCACACGGAGGTGATGTATTCATCTCAGCGCTATTGGTGCTGGCAAGGGGCTTTTCAGGTGTTTCCTGTGACAGCGCCAGCGTTGGTTGGCTCCGGCGACGAGGCGTCGTCATCATTTCTGCTCCGTCTCCGACAATCTCGCTCCACGAATCCACTGCCCCAGCAAACGCTGATACCTCAATGGAAACTCGTGTCCAGTGTCTCGCATCGTAATGAACGTGAAATCCAAACCGCGCTCCCTGGCTCCAAATTCCACTGCCGGGCTCAAATAATCAATTCCCTGGTCGCCGCACATCAATAGAAACCGACAAGGCTTCAACGCGGCTCGATGCAGCGCATTCGCAGCGAGTGGATTGCCGCCTTCTACGAAATAAAACGCACGGAAGTGGCTGAGAATGAAATCGTCCTGTCCTGCGAGCAGCAACGCCGTCGTGTGCGCCCCGTTCGAGAAACCACCCAACGCGCTTCGCTCCGGGGCGATGTTGGACAACCCAGGCCGAAAAGCGAGATGCTCGATGGCTCGGGGACCGGGACAAGTTGACCGCGCAATTCCCCGTTCGGATAGGCGGCGGTGTCAATATTGACGTACCACTTGCCAGCCTCCAGATCGGCAATCTGGCTCGCGGTAAGGTTTTGCGCCAGGGTATAGGATTGACCACCCTGTCCTGTCTGAGGGTCTGGTGCAATAATGACACCCATTGGCAGATCGAAAAGGACTGGCGCGATTGTCCCCGGATTGGCCGAGCCATTGATGGTGACGTCGGCCGCCTTCAAGGGGCTGTACACCAAAACCGAAACGTATAGAGTTGGGTCGATGACTTCAAAACTGCCTGACGCAAGACCGGCGCTCGCGTTTGGCGGCACCTCGTTCGCTCCGGAGAAGTTGGCGGTGAAGAAGAGCGTGCCTTGCGCGTTCAGGAGCGCGGCATTCGAAAGGATTGCCAAGGCGAGGAATAATCGTTTCATAGATGCGATGTCCCGGTTTCTTCGTCAAAAACAAGCTCCGCGATTGAGCATGGCGCATCGACGGTCACCGACGGAAACGCGCGCGGGTCAGCCGGCTTAATTGTTGAGGCGTGACATTTCAGCCCCGGCGATCCGCAAACCCAGTTCCGTGTCGGAGATCTCGCCTTTGTTGTATGCGTCGAGTGCGTCAATCGTGCTTTGAGGCATCGAGCGCAACGCATGTTTTCTTCCCGCGGGTGACATCGCTTTCATGCTTTCGGCGGCTTGCTTGAACGCCTCGGTTGAGGATTTCAGGAGTTCCTCGATTTTTCGCTCGGCCTCTTCCAGGTTGTCCATGAGGTATATTGCGTTGACGAAGCGACTGGTTCAAGAAGCAACGGGACGCAGAACGAGATCGCGGGCATCACCCGGGGAAATTGAAAACCTTCCCAAAATCCAAATAGACGCCGGGATTAAATGGGCTTTCTTCAACCGGAATATTCTGAAAAATATTCGGGCCGATTAAACGCGGAATATTTTCCCGGTCGCTCGATTTCCGCGTGAACCTGTTCAGCATTCATAAAAGGGAGGATGTTGGCGGTCAAGGAGTGACTATTCTGAATTTATCCACAAGAATGCTGGCCCCTGTCCCCCGCGAAGCGTCCGTCACGTAATAGACCGCATTGGGGTTTATTCTAAATCCGGCATAGCTATTTGTCGGAACATCCAGCGGGACCACACCCCCGGGAATTGACATGGGCCAAAAATTTGTCAGGGCGCCGCCAGCGCCGTTTTCCTCCACTGTCAATAAGGCTACGGGCGTTCCAGTGGTCGATCCGGTAAAAGCAATGGCAAGTTCGATGGTCGCTTGAGAATTGCCGTTGGTATTCCTTGCCGCGAGACCGCCCGCAAGGCCCGTTTTGATGGACAGTGGAGCCGTGTTGGTGGGCGCGTAAAGGCCGTTGGTGGCGGTGACAAAATTGGCATGGCTGTTCAATCCGTAGTAATCCCCCAGATTGGTCAGGCTGCTTCCCGCGGGAATGGTGGCGCCGTTGGTGAGAACCACGGCCCCGCCCGCGAAGAGGTTGTCCTCAAGGTAGGTCTGCCCGTGGGCGATGGTCCGTCCGTTGGCTGTGTTCCCGAGAAACGTGTCGCCGGAATTGTACAGGACGCCGTTCGTGATCACCTGCGCGTTGATGAACGGGCTCAAAAGCACGATCTGGTTGGCGGCTGTGACCAGTCCGCCCATGGGTCCGCCGGGCACCGCCGGGTAGCCCGAGCCGTCGTAGCGCCCGAAATAGGCGCCGGTCAAGTTCGCCACATAACTTGGGCCGCCACCGACACCCGTGCTTGATCCAATCGTGAGGTTTGTCAACGAAAGCGCGCCCACCTGGAAGCCGCTCAGAAAATACGCGATGTTGTGGTTCGTCACCGCGCCATAAAGGTCAATGCTCCCGTCGGGATTCCAAATCATGCGATGCTGGAGGCTCGCATTGTCCCCGGTGTCCCAATAAATCGTCAGGCGGCTGTCCAGCGCGTTAGGGTACCCGAATCGCTCATGCCCAAAGCCCACCGTGTAGCTGCCGGGGGTGCCGGCATCGCCCGCCGGACCCTTGACCGGGCGAAGGAACATGACGGATTCCCCTTGGCCGTCGTTGAGCAGATCGTCGCCGATGTAAAAAGGTGTGTTGTCGAAAATCGTCAATTCCGCGGTGGTCGCCACGTTAAACGCCTCCCGATAGGCCGATGACTTGAACTGGCCGACGTACGCCTCGTAGCCGGCCCGGTTTGGCACCTGGATGCTGTTGGTGACTTGGATCGCGTTAAAATTGGTCGAGACTTGGGCGCTGGCATTGACGTAATTCGTGGTCGCCAAGCCGTTCGTGTTTCCGCTCACAATCCAGTTGGTGCCGCCGGGCAATGACACCAGCGTCCAAAGGTTTCCCGGGGCTTCGACGGCATTCGTGGCCGACAGTCCAATGGCATTGGTCCTTCCGGCGTTCAAAGTCACGCTGCCAGTCCCGGCATTGGCCACCCACAAGAGTTGCGCCACAGTGCCAGACGCGGCGATGTATGGCAGGTTGACCGTCGAGTTCGTCCCGGCCACCTCAATCACAATGCTGTTGCTCCCCTGCGCGGTATAATTGCCGTTCGTCACCACGGCGCCCTGGTAAAAGCCGCCGCTGTTCGTCAGAGAAACCCCGTTGATCTGCAACCAGCCATCGAGAATCAGATTGGCGGGAGTGAAACTGTCATCCGCTGAGATGCGAAGTGTCTTGGTTGTGTACCTCTCAATTTGCGCGTCCGTCCCGCCCGTCGAATCGAGGCTGTTGATTGTGAATCCGAGCACACCCGCCGTTTGGAGGATTTCATCAAAGATCGTCATGGTCGGATGATTGTTGACCGCGAAACTGGCCTCGTGATTGCCGTTGTAGTACCAGCCCAGGCCCGGTTCCGCCGCAAAACTGTATGCCGGCGCCCCTTTTACACCCTTGCTCGCCAGAATCTGCGTGACGACGGTCATGGAGCCGTTCGCGCTGATCGCAAACGCCGTCGCGATCAGGTTTGAATAGGTGTTCTGCAAGTTCGTCGAGGCAGTTCCGATGCTGGTAGCGTAGTTGGTGTCGTTGGCGGCCAGTGTGACGGCAAGGTTGATCGTGGCCAAGCCGTTGGTGATCGAGGCCGTGACGAGGCCGTTGGTGCTCCCTGTCACGAGGTTGGTTGCGGCCGTCCCAATGCTGATAGCGTAATTCGTATCGTTTGTCCCGATTGAGTAAATGAGCGTCTGAAGCATGTTGCTCAAAGCGGCCATACTGGTCGTCCAGCCAGAGGCGATTGAAACCACAAAGTTGGTGGTGGCCAGGCCATTGGTATTCGCAAGAATTAGCCAATTGGTGCCGCCAGCCAGACTCAGCAGCAACCATCCGTTCCCGGGCGTCATCGTGGCGTTCGTGGCGCTGATCCCTATTGCGTTCGTGATTCCAGCGTTCAAGGTGAGAGTCCCGGTGCCGTCGTTGATGATTTCCAAGACCTGCCCGCCCATGTTGGAGGAGGCGATGTACGGTAGATTGATAATCGTATTGGTCGAGGCGGTTTCCACAACAACGGAATTGGTCCACTGCACCGTAAAGTTTCCATTCGTGATGATCTCTCCCATATAAGCGCCGCCAAAATTGGTCAGCGCGTTCGTGAGCGTGAGCCCGGTCAAGTTGCGAGGATAGAGCGAGAAGAGGCTGTAAACGTAGTTGCTGGACGCCAGGGCGTTTGTCCCAACAATCAAAGCCAGTTGTTGCTTCAGCGCATTGGCGAGAAAGAAATTCGTGGTCACGACCACAATATTCGAATCGACCATCAGCGGCCGCGGCGGAGCCTGGGCTTTAGCCTCGGGTGCCAACACCCACGAGGCAAAAATGAGAGCGAACAATAAAACTAACCTTTTCACTTTGATCGACAATTAAGGAACGGCACTAAAAAGGAATATCATGGAATTGAAATAGGATTTTGGCTGATTATTTGCACGTAAGGATCATTTTGCGTCCCGGCGCCCTCAAAGTGCCATGTGTGCCAAAACCCAGTCTGGGTATTCAACACATATTGGTCACCCTTGGTGTTCGGAGCCATCTGGTGCCACTGGGATAAATTACCAACTAAAATATTCGTCTGTCCATCCGAGGCAAACAGCTTGTTGTTGCCGAGAATTAAATTGCCGTTGATGGTAAGACTTCCTGTCTGAGTATTCCACAAAAGCTGAGGAACCGCATACGTCCTGCCATAATCATCGATAAAAAGCAAACCGGGCATAAATTATTACGTCGATAGCGAAATGTTGACTATCACCGCGTAGGATAGCTCATCGGTAAGAATAAGACAAGCAAAGGTTATGTGGAGGCAAAGTAGCCAGGAAGTGCGAGTAGCGGAGGATTTTGTAATGACCGCATAATCCTAAAAGAGCCACACAATGGCTCCTATTTAACTGTTCAAGCATGTATGCTCGTGTCATCCGGGATTGAAGTCGATTGTAACAATCCACTTTCAAACAGTGATAAGCGGACCGAGTTGATGCGGGCTTATACGGTCTCCATTGATTCAAAACGACCGGGATGCGACACACTGCCTTGTCAAACCAATCTCTACCTCCGCAATTTAATCGAAATTGCCGGAGCAACAAAGTGGACAATTACATGGAAGCGATCGAAGCCCGCCGGCGCCCAAGCTCGTCCTCCTTTCCGCCGTCATTTCCCATCATCCGCATTCGCCAGCAATTCCAAAAACGGCTCTATTCGGCGCATGTGTTCCATCGCCTCCTCGACAGAGTGGTTTTGCTTCAAGATAATTGAGACGACCCTCGTTCGGGCAAGAAGGACTCCCGCTTGTTTTGCGACGGCCTTCCAGCTTAACTTCCGGATTTTTGGCTTGCTCTCCTTCTTTCCCGTGACCTCTCTGACCGCTGCCTTAACGATCTGTTCCGTGATCGCCCCGCCGTCGGCGTTTTTGATCGCAACCATCCAGACCTTCGGGATCTGATCGTTCTCAAGGTCGGTCATCGGACGTACTTGCGCTTCGTGGGTGGGTCGGAGCGAGTCCTTGCAGTCCAAGACCATCGCGACCTTCGAGCCGTTAATCAATCGATAGGCATGGGACTTGCCAAGTCCCCAGCGTTCGTACAAATACTCGTCAAATGACTTGTATTCTTTGCGGTACAGACCGTCGTGCAGAATCTCAGCCAAGGCTGCACCGGTCTCGATGAAGTTAGAGAGCCCCTTGCCAACGACCTCTTCGAGGTCGTCGAGCCGTTTTAGCTCCGCGATCGTCAGCGGCCCAGGTTTGAAGTCATCGTCACCGGGCACGGTGAGTATTGTGCCGATTGTTTTCGTTGATTCTTTTGCTGGCATAGTGGGTTCTTGGAGTGACGGATTTTTATTCATTTGTGTGAGTATTGGATGGCGGGGATGTGCTGACTGTTGATTCCTCCCCAATTGGGGAGACGGGCCGCAAAGCGCTGTGAATCAAGCCCGCGTGATCGGGATCCTCATTTTTCCAATAATGATATTCGCCCATCCGACTCGTCCGCATTGTCCGGCTTGTATTGAGACATGGGTTTTGTGCCGTTTCCCGGCATCGTTCCACCTGGGCGCCAGCCTTGAGCAGCCGTCTTGCAGTAAGGCGTTGGCAAATCGCCTGCATTGTTTGGTCACGCATAGCAGTTCTCTGCCATGGCCGGCATCTGGGTTATGGAAACAGGAGCCTTCTCCCGGAACGCCAAGCCGTGGAAGCCTCTCCTTGCTTTGCCATCTTCGATAATGTCGTTCGACTGGCGCACACCAAGACGCTGGTTGATCAGCCTGTTTAACTCTTGCCCCATGACTTTCTCCGAGCATCGCGGCAATCCGCGGTTCTTGCGGTAAGCCTGACATGCCTCTGCAATTGCGGCCGATGTAAGCGTCGATTCCGGGCGACGCTCCAAGGAGTCGCTGATGAAATCGCCAAAAACCGTGCATTCATCCGGGTCGGAATAGCCCCACTCGGCCTTGATGGCCTGAATAACAGCCTTTATCCTCGGCAAGCGCAACTCGCCGGGCGGGAAATCGGGGTCCCTCTGACGGGCGGCATTTAAATACCGACCGATAATTTTTATCAACGTCTCCTGCGGAAGGTCGTTCTTTTCAATACCATTGGCGTTAAGGATAAAATATTCCCCTGTCGTCAGGTAATAACGAGTCCCTAGTTCTTGGCAAATTGCCGCTGCCCAATAATTGGCGTTAATCTCTCTCTTTCTTTTGCCTTTGGGCAGATATGGCGGGCCAAAATCACGGCGCCGATTCAAATCGATGACAAAATCGAGCAGGCGGCCATGGCAGACCAGCGAAAGCAGGTCAACCGTCGGAATATTACCGTTCCAGACGATATTGCAAAAAGTGTCAGATGAATCGAATGGAAGGATTGGGACGAATCCGTCGCCAAAAACCGCGACTTCGCCCAGCGACCTCGAAGGCGGGACTTTGCCCGTTGCACGCAGCCAGACTAGGACCAAACCGCAAAAGCCGGTAGCCAAGGTGCCGACAAAGGCCGGGTTTTCATTCACAAATGTTTCGGCGTCCTTATGACTGGAAAACGCGAGAGCCATGACCCCGTCATCTCCACCGCACGCGGCGCTCAAAACGCTGCCGGGACCGAATTTCTCGATCACTGTGACAGACGCCGGGTCCCACGGCAGACAACCTGAAATGTTCTTCGAAGGAGGGAGCAACACTGAACGAATGGGACCGGCTCCGAAAACGTTGTGCAGGTGGCTTGCGCCGGCCTCGCGTGTCGCGGGCGGGGCTTCGGGTGGCTTTTTGTCCTGGTCTTGTTCGGCCATAAATCCTGTCATGTTCAATTTTCAAGGAATGCCAGCCTTGGCCGTCCAACTGGTGGATGGCCAACATCATAGCGTAGCACCCGGGACCAACGATATAGCGTGCCTTGGTCTTTGACCAGTCCGAAGTTATCATTTATCAATGTAATGAGTGATAAAGACGGGCTCGGCAAAACGGTATTCAACTAGTTCTGAATGTTATTGGATTATGATCGCGGCAATTATATAATACAGCCATGGCCACGCATTCATGGACTAAACGAGCGATTGTTGTATGAGGACAATCCAATGTTGTGGAAGACGGAACATAATATAACAATATTATCGGTGTGGCTTATATGTAATACTATTCAACTGGATTCATTTTAATGAGACAATCTATCAAGCAGGACATCACCAGTGCGTGAGTTTAATGACAACGTTCTGAGCATCGGTTTCCATCCGGATCGGCCGCGTCCGCGATGGCGGAAACCGGGTTTCAATACGATAGCGCTTTCGGCCCATGAACATTAAGCGCATTTCCCAACTCAGCGAGGTAATCGACCGCAAGAGCCATTACTTCGTCTCCGCCTTCCTGGAGGATGAATCCTGGGATTTACCGCACTCGGACCTCATCTCTTTTTTGGCTGTTGCCTGGAACGATCCGAGATTCGGCTGGAACTTCGCAACCTCTTTCATCGGTTCGAGCCGTCATATTGGCGATTGCGGAATTTATGAAATCTGGATTTGGCGGGCGTACCACCACGCGGCCGGCCTGGTGTGCGACGAGGTGATCGAGGCCGCGCTGGCCATTGACCAGTCGCATTGCCGGATAAAGGCCAACATCTTGAAGGCGGTTTTGGTGGATTTCCGATTGGACTGGCCGGAGATGGCAAGAATCGCACAGGTTGAGGAAGAGGTTCTGCGCGCGTACGAGGCGCTGTTCTTCAACGTCCGCGGCCGGGATAAAACTTATGTCAATTTCATTGTATATCCAGACGGCATTCTTTCAGAAATGAGGGAGGATTACATCATAACCGAGGACATCGGTAATCTCATGATGCGGGCGTCCTATTCTTACGGAATCCATGAAGCGCTGGAACTGGCGAGGATAAGAACGTCGGAGAAAACAATGGATATTCAGGAGGCGTGCGAAGAATTCAAATACCGGGTTTTGAAGAGAGCCGAGCTATTGGTGAAACTTGGTGGTCTCAATCACAAATGTCCGGCGATTGACCTCGCGTTGCAGTTGATTTTAATTGAGAAAAAGAAAAGGCAGAGACCGGAAGCTAGCGTCGGCATAGAAGCTGGCGGAGGCTTGGTTCGGGCCATTGCCAGTGATATTGCCCGCATCAAGGCTGACGACCGGCGGTTCCACGAGTTGGTGGCGCAATGTGATGCGAGGCAGGCAGAGAAACGCTCCGCCACCGTGAAATGAGTTAAACCTCGCTCCCGACTGGCAATTGATTCCACAATCGCGCTCGTTTTATTTCATTATCACCCGGCGCCATCCAATAATATTCGCTCACGAATCAAGACGCCTTTCTCGTTTTGGCGGAATCCCTATCTTGGGCCTCTGCCGCTGGCGCGGTTGGCGTGGCCTGTTTCTTCGCCTCTGACTTGGCGTTTTCACTGATGAGTTTCGCAAAAAAGTCGTTCTTGTCCGCCTTGAACGCCTCGCCGATAGTGCTATCGAAGTAGCTCTCACAACTCAGCGAAGCGGTGTAAGGATTTGAAGGAAGGGGGCACATCCCAATAGCTCTCACAACCGGCCCGTCCGGACCCGTGATGGCGAGGTGGAATTGAAGAACGTATTTTGGTCCTTTTGAATCTTCTGGTCTCGGGAACAGCGGAAGGTGCTCTGGGCCGGTCTGGTTGATTGGATTGTTTGGCTTGTCGGTGCTCATCTTTTCCAAATTCGATTCTCTTCTATAATGCAGAATAAAGCGAGACCAAACCGGCGGGGTCGCACCGTCGCGATGCGAGCGCGGGTCCCCCAGCGACCTCTGGGAATACATTTAATCCCGGAGACCATTTAAACTTGAACGGGTGCAGCGAATGAACTGGGGTCGAATTATATTAACACGATCTCCAGGCGAATAGTCCCGTGGCGGGACAATATTCCATTTCTGCCCCCCCAAGGGGGAACCCATCTGTTGCGGTTTCGTCCTCGACGCTGTAGAAGGTCTCCATTCAAACGGATAAAAAAAGCATTCGGTTTGGCGGGAAAATGATTTCAACCGCATGGAGAATCTTGAATCTCACCGCAATTCTCCTCGCCTCAATGATCCTCCCCCCTCGTTCCAACGCCGCCGGTGTGACGATCATCACCCACGGCTACGACGCCGATGTTAAAGGCTGGGTGACCGCGATGGCCGATTCCATCCCGCCATATTTTAGCACCCTTTATTTTGGCTTGAGCCCAAACTGCTCGGTTTACACGTTGAAGCTCACCACGGACGGCTCCCAGGATTACTACGAATGGAGTACAAACGCCGCCGCTCCCCCTTTAAACACGGACACGGGCGAAATTATTATCAAACTGGATTGGAGCCAGATGGCTGGCAGCCCTGATCCATTGAGCACAGCCGCTGACGTAAGCACCTACGAGGTGGCCCGGATGGGGAACGGGTTTATGGCGCGTACAACCGCCAGTTGACGAGTTTATCGGAAGGCTACAACGTGACCGACTTTTTCGCCCCGTATCACTCCAACGTTCATCTTTGGTATTTCGGCACGATGGATTTCAATGTTCCAGCCAAGTACAACGATGGCGGTGACAGCGCGACCATCGATGCGACCATGCGGACAAACTGGTGGGTCAATTATGAACGACAAGGCCAAAACGCCGGATTTGAATATAGCCTGCTCGGTGGCGGCAATCGTCTGAGCACCGATCATCCCCTGGGATTTGCAGACGACCCCGCCATTGTTGACGGGTTCAACCAGTACTGGAATTTCGGTGCCAATAATGGCGTCAACCGCACCGCCCTGCCCTCCAATATTGGAACATGGCCTAATATTATTAAATTCGACATCCTCGGATCGAACAATTATGCCACCGGGAGTAATATTGCCACCAAGTTGTATTATGAATACGGCGGCGCTTCCGCCAATCTGAGTTTGCAATACTATTTGGACAGCGATTTCAACCCATACAACACGAACAGCGCGATCATCGCGGAGATTGCATTGCAAACAACCGGAGCCAAAGGCGTATATTATTATGAGGCCAATCTGCCCACGACGAATGTTTTACCCGGCACGTATTCCGTTTACGCCAGGATTTCCGATGGGCTTCATACCCGGTATCTTTACGCGCCGCAAATCGTCTCCATATTTCCCAGCTTGCAACCGCCGGTTTTGCAATTATCACAATTGAACATCACCAACTGGCTCGTGGTTGTCAACGGAGTTGCCGGTCAAAGTATGACGCTCCAATATTCCGGCAACCTTCAAAACTGGTTCACTTTAAGCATGATATTCTCGAGTACCGGGACGTGGAATTATACCAATGACGTGCCATCCTGGATCCCGACGCTATTTTATCGCGCGTACCTCCTGCCGCAATCTTTCAAGACCACATGGGGGCCTAGCTTTACGATCCCTGTGCAGCCGTTTCCACCTGGCGTCGTCCAGAAAGGTGATTGAATCGCCACCACCCCCCATTCAGACCCGGGAATCCATTTTAAACGCGCGCCAGCATCATCCCAGGCTATTTATTTTACATTCAAGGGCGCGCGGTCTGGCGGATGCGGTTGCCTTTATCAGAGCCGGGACAATCGTGATGATTGTCAGATTCCTCAATGAGGCAGTTGATCCCTAATCCCGCGGCACGGCACCGACCAAAGGGACGACCGCTACGAAGCGCCCGAACCAGACCTTTCCCCCGTTCGGTTCCATTCAGAAATGAGGGTGGGCAGCCAGATCAGAAAGTGGGTCACCAAAACCAATAAAGACCACAAAATCAAAATTCCTTGTAGTTCAATGCCCGCATCCCAAGCTCGACTAAATTCACTCGGCAAAGCAACGAGGTCGGAATGGTGGGCGTCCCCCAGCCACAAATAAGGTGGATTGATTTGCCGGCGTGCATTCATCTTGGTCTGGCTTGGAAGCGTTGGTCATAAGGACCGGCACCTCCTTCAGTCCAGAATGAGCCAGGACTCGATTGGGCGTTCTCGACGCCAGCAAGACCTGGAATCGGGCCAATAACGCGCTGGAGGCCATGCGGTGACGAAATGCGGGCTGTTGGGGGGTTCTGGCCGCGGTCACCATGATGAATCCAGAAGCGGGATGCCTGAGCGGTTCAGTAATGTGGATAATTCTGGTGGCGTTCCGCATTCATGGATCGACCAGGAAAAGAAGGTGGCTCCCATGTATCCTTTATTTCAGGAATTAGCGCGTTTCCCGTTACCGTTTCTCACGGGGCCTGTAGAGCGGGAAACGGGAAACAGCGTTTTAATATTAGCAAATCAAAAGCGGCCTTGGCCATGAAAGCCAGAGGCGCCCACCACCACCATAATTCACAACGGCCTCAAAAGGATCGCACCACGGAAGATGGAGATTGAATGGCACCGGTGCTGACGGTCACACGAGGATCACGACGTTCGTGGAAGGACGCCACGACGACTGGCCGGGATTTAATATTACAAGACTCGGTATTGCCCGGGACCATGCCTGATCGAATATTCAAATAGTAGCGATAAACAATCGAGCCCGCCGTAATTGACGTGGCAGCTCATGTTCAAGCGAGGGCCTTAAAACGGGCAGATCAAGCACAAGGTGTAAAGGCAACGCATGAGGCATAATACGCAACATTTACACCCGGTGACGGAATAGATTGAAGGCCAGTCATTTGTGGCGATTTTGGAAAGTTTCCAAACTGCGCAAAAGCCCGGGTTTTCGCAGGTTTGGCGAAGACGATTACACCGGGTCGGCATGATTGATTTTAATTTCAAATCTTCGAGGTTGATTAGGGGCGCTCCAGGAAGATCGATATTATTATGATGAAGGGTAAAGGCGGTCGCTCGCCATTGCCATTTAAAAGTATTTTATCAATTATCGAAGAGCGGCGAGGCGCTTCGCTATTTTTGACCGATCATCCAGGGTGGAAATAAAAGCCGCCCCGGCCACCATGGCGACCGGAGCGGCACCGCATAATCTTGTTCGGCCCTCAAGGGACCAAAACTCTAAAACAATATAAAATCTCAACAATCGCTCGGCGGCTCGATCAATGGCGCGGCTTTCATATTAAGCCACGCCAGGTCAGGCGAATCGCCCGGGCATCACAATTGGAACGGTTGCTCTGAATTGCCTGTTCCTTCAATAATTCAATAGTACAAATAATAGCGGGTCGTTTCGGACTATTCTTGCGCCGGTCGCTTGTCATCCTTTTGGCTTTCATGTCCGGACTCTTCACTCCCCATTGCTTCGTAATAGGCTTCAATCGCGGCTTCATCTGCGGCTTTGTTTTGCTGCCATGCGAGTAGCGCCTCGTCGTCGCCTCTGTCGATTGGCTCGTCCGGATTCGGTGGCTTTGCTTCTGTCATCTGTCAACCTTTCTTATTTAATAAACAGATTTGCTCGGCGAAAGGACGGCATCCCACATGAGTTTCGTCGCAATGCGCTCTAGGCTCCTGTACTCCCGCTCAATTATGGCCGCCGCGCGCTTGAAGCTCCGCTCGACATTCTTGTACGCACGGATCATCTCGCGATCATTTTCTGACATTCCTGATAACAGTTCGAAGTCATCTTCTGTATCGCAACCGTCCCAGAAAACATCCACTTTGGCTTTCCAAGTTCCTAAATTCCAATCCGCCAGATGCTCGCCAATCACACCCGCCCAGCCGATAACTGACTCCCTGTAGGGCGTGAGCCTGGGAGAGATTCTTAGAAGGCGGCACCGGCCTCGATAATGCTTTTTGTCCTTTCCGCGTTCATCCGTGGCGAATACGCTCGCTTCCAGGCCGTGAATGCGGAAGTGCTCCGCCACCAGCGCATGCCCGGCCTCGTGGTAGGCCGATCTACGCAAGTCCCGCACTGCCATTTCAATTTTGCCTATTGTCACCTCCCGTTCTCTGGGTTTACGGCTTTCAGGCCCTATGGAGGCTTTGAGCGCGAGTATCTCATCGCAATAAGCTTCGATTGCCGCTTCATCGGCGACCCGTTTTACCTGCCGTTCTTGGAGCGCTTTCTTGTCGCCCCGGTTGTGTGGCTCGTCGTGATTTGTTCCGTTGTTTGCTTTTGTTTCTACCATATGTTTACCTTTTATATTGGCCAATGTTAAATATCCAAGAAAGAGGCCAACTGATCTTCCTCGGAAAGTGTTTCGAATAAAGGCACAAGGCTCGCCTTCTTCGTCCGCCGCGGAAGCCGTGCAGGCAAACAAGCGATGAGATAGAAAAGAGCTGGCAGCGTGTGACGTTTCATCTTCGAAGAATTCAAGCTTCGCGAAGGTTGCGCAATCGGGTTTCCTCTAATGTGTATATTGCCGAATTCACAATATCCGCTACCCGCGTGGCATCCCTCTCCAATTGTGCTCGGTCAGCCTCGCCTTTCAAAAGCGATCCGCCCATCACGTCGAATACTTCCTCAATCTCATAAGATGCATATTCCTCAGAGTCCCGCTCGAACCTGTAGCTCGCGCCTCTGGCATAAACCACAACGACAATATCTGATATTTCGATTCTCCAATCCTCCTCCCCTTTCTGCCAATTCGCGTTGTTACTTCTGAATCTTTTAAGCAGGTCATCGGGGTCGGTTTCTTTAAAATACTCAGTCGCTCCTTCCACGAACTCATCCCACGATCCGAAACGAGCGCTGTATAAGCACGTCCAGTCTTCATTGTCTCTAACCATCCATGAATACTCGGCGGAGCGGCTGGCGAGTCTGAATTTGATCGAACCACGTTTGTTTTTATTGGCCATGTTATGTGTTGAATTGTTTTGTATCGGTTGTACTATTCGGTTGTACTATTATCGCTTTGTACTATTATGTTATGTGAAGTCTGCACAGTTGGTGAAAACGATGCGTTTAATACCGGGTTTTTTTGCATGAAACTTTTTCCCACCATCGGGTGCCGTCTCGGTCTCATCCCCTAAAGGGGAATGAGACCGGACAGGCACCTTAGCGACACCTATTCTTCGAGTCCTTTCCGGGTTGGCGTCCAGTTGTCACCAACGAGAGTGACCGCTCCCATTTTTATCATTTTTTTCTTTGCTCTGTAAAAACTCGCCTTGCTGATCCCGTGAGTAAGGGCCAATTTTTGCCACACTACCGCCTTCAAACCTTCGTCAGGCAAGATCTCCAGCATAAGCCGCAAATGTTCGGACGACGGCGGTCCACCCCTGTCGAGGTCCTTCGGATCGAGATCGGTGCGAACAATCATCAAAGGGAACTGCAATTCGAGGACCCTCGCTTTGATTTCCTGAAAATTACGGACGGTAAACTCGGCCGTAAAACAGTTCTCCTCCGTGTGACGGGTGAGGGTCATGATCGCGTCTGCATCGCGACTGAAGACGCCGCTCCCGCTAATCCTGTCCGTGGAATACTTTTGACTTTGATTTCCTTTCGAAAAATGGCCGGCGAACACGACCGCTGCTCCCGTCTTGGCCGCCATTCGTTCCAACTCATTGCAAAGCAGTGCTATGTCGCCTGCTTTGTTTTCATCACGGCCGCCGAGCAATTTGTAAATGGGATCCACGATAATCATCGAGTATCCGCCCTTTTCGACCCGCTGAAAAAGTTCGCGGATCATCGACTCGATCGTCGGGCCATTCCCCCGGAGGGACCAAATGTCCAGATTGTCCAGTTTGGGTCCCTTCATTGCCTCGGCGATTTTCATCAACCGGGTCTTTACAAAGGGAACTCCAATTTCAAGATCTATATACAAAACTTTTCCGGGGAACGTTTGGAAACCGCACCATTCGTCCCCATTCGCCACTGCGATTCCAAGCCACAGAAGTAGCCACGTTTTACGACTCTTGCTGGCGGCCCCGAGGATCATTTTAGACTCCCGGTGAAGCAACCCCTCGATTATCGTTGGTGGCGGCACTATCGTGGCATCTTTCATAAGTACGTCAGCATTTATAAACGGCGGCAAGGGATCTCGAACCGGCGCGGCTTTCGTCCGCGCCTGAGTGAACGGGATTTCATTTTCGTCGGCCCAGATTGGGGTATTTTTCATAGCGTGGGCGAGATCAGTGCTGGACTGAAATAAAGAACACGCTGCCGTTTACCGTCACTCCGGGTTCCTTCTGGCAAACGAACGAACTGGCATCTCGTAAATGTCATCGGATCGCCTCCAAGGCTCACAGCATACCGTTCGAATCGGTCGAGCCGGGCATCATCAACATCCACGGCCGCAAACCAACCGTGCAGGCTTTTTCCGCCACTGTGGACAACAAGGACCAAAGGAGCGTAACTCGCTAGATGGGCGATGATAGCCGCGCAAAGGTCCTTCACCGTTCTCCCAGCTTTGGCCAGACGTCGAATCGTCGGGGCATCCGGTGTGTCCTCGCCATCCTTATTTTTTTCCTTGAAATCACACTCAACAACTAAAAATCGTCGCGGTCCAGTGTTGTCCAGAGATCGCGCGGACAACTCGCCCTTGCGCGTCAAGCCACGCGGCTTCGACATTGGAGACGGGACGCAAAATTGATAACCTGAAAAATTAGGCCGTGCTATCCATTCGTTTTTCGACAGTGTCTCGAACGAATATGTGGCAAGACCGCAACAGATGAGCGGGTTACCGGGAAACAGTAAATCAAGGACTTGTCCCGCCTGTCCTTCAACCACTTTTGCGGGCGAGGCAGCGATCAAATCGTCAGCCGTGGAGCCCGAAAGACCAATCTCTTCAATATGTACATAATTTTTCGGTGGCCATTTGCCGCCAGACTTGCGCCCCTTGGCACGCTGCTCATCAACCCACTTGGCAACCCGCTCAGGGTGACTGTTTTTAATCGCTTCCCTAATTTCCTGCTCCGGTACATCGCGCCCGCATTCCGCGGTCGCCGCCACCAGCAAGTCAAACAACGACTCTTCGTCTTCTTTAAAAAACCGATGAAGGTGCTTAGCGGACTCGAAAATCCACAGATGCACTCCTCCGCCCGTCTCCGGACATCCAAATACGCAATCCAAATCCAAATCATTATCCAAATTTAACTCAATCCAATCCGCCAACCACGGAAGCTCGGTCGACAATTCGTCGAGGCGCTCCGCTTCTTTTTCGGTTAATTTGTCGCGCATTATGTCTTAAATGTGAGTCTCGGAGTAAACACAAGCGGTA
>Ga0206863_1094_pt1 | contig 30927 bp, 32 predicted proteins | sample Alteio_BWOrgCont_41_FD_152634 | JGI IMG/M metagenome (GOLD analysis project Ga0206863, IMG submission 152634) | Enriched cells from forest soil in Barre Woods Harvard Forest LTER site, Petersham, Massachusetts, United States -... | ecosystem: Environmental > Terrestrial > Soil > Temperate forest >...
CGCGGCATCCGAGGCCGGCCATTCATAATCATGGTGCGAGGCATGATTGAAGATGAAGAAGAGACGGTTGCCCGGGGGACGGTCGAGCTCGCTCAAGAGCGCGACATTGACGTCCAGATCACGCTCGGCGGGGCCGGTCACGCCCAGCTTTTCCGCGTCCCGCATCATATCGCACAAAGACAAATCATCGCCAAACGCGATTTTATCGACATGGAAATAATCCAGAGTGCTGCTGCAAAGCACGTTGATGCGATAGCCTAATTTTCTAAAGGCGGCAATCGCCGCGCTGCCGGGGCGGGGAGCGACGTTGCGTTCTATCTGATAATAAAGCGGTAAATGAGCGGTCAACAGGGTGTACCAGGAGATATGGCTGGCATTGCCGGAGGAAAACGCTTCCGGAAAGGAAAGGCATGCGCTCCGGAACCGGCTCAGATTTGGCGTGATTTCCGGAGTGATGAAATCCGCGCGCGTGCTCTCCAGCACAAAAATGAAGATGTCCGGACGCGCCACCGGTTTGGTCGTGGCGGGTAAGTTGCCGGCCAACGGTTCCGTGGAATTACGTAGAGGCCGCAATTTTGCGCCGCGATATTTTCTTCCCAACGGCGGCTCCGCCGGGCCAAAGCGGAGCGGCACGGCCGATGACAAAGCGTTGAAGGCGGATTTCCAGGCAAAGCCCTCGCCGCTGCCAAAGATTTGGCCGACGAACGCCAGTTGCAGCGCAACGGCAGCGAGGTTGCCCCGGGTGACAAAGTAAGTCCGGCGCGACCCGTGCCGGACCAGTAACCGTGAATAAACCAGCAACAAGATCACGACAACCGCCGCGCCTATCGCATACGCTCGCGCCGCGGATGCTCTGATACCGGTATGCTCCCAATTTAGGGTGAAGTTGGAGAGTCCTCCCGCGAATAGATAACCCAAGCATTTGCCCAAATGCATGCTCAGAATCTTGTATAATACCGTGTCGAGATACAGAACGGCGGCGAGCAGGTGGATGAAGGTGACAAAAGCCATTCTCGATCTCTTGTAGCCCTTGGTGACAAGAACTCCGTCCAGCACGCAAACCGGTAAAAAGAGCAGGGCCGCTTGCAGCAGATAAAAAAGCAAACTGGCCGCGCGGTCCGCCCGGGTTGCGAACGCGACACCCGCGGAAATCAGGCAAATCAGGCAGCCATAGTAAATGAAGCAGGGATACCATATCCCCGGGCTCAACGGAATGCGCTGAGAGAGGAAAACCCGGACGGATCTGGTAACCGCGAATGAACGCGAATGAACGCGAATAGGGAATTCCTCAGCCTTCACAATGAACCAGTATAGGAATGAGCATTTTATTTCCGCGAAGATGCTTCAACCTCAGATTTCACGGATTTACACACATGGGAAAGGATGGGGATGAAAAGCCTTAACCGCGAACTACGCGAACTACGCGAAACGGGAATCGGCTTCAGCGTAGTCCGCGTATTTCGCGGTTTAAATTCATCGGCCCAGTTTTCCATCTGTGTACATCTGCGGAATCTGTGGTTAATTTCGCTTGGTTGCGGCTCCGCCGCGCTGTGTGCTTTTCCCGTCCCCATTCGCGTTCATTCGCGTTCATTCGCGGTTGGCTTTCCGGACCGAGTCGTCACTGCAAGTAGGTGGCGTGGCGTTGCAGCCAGGCCATATCGACATCATCCGGTCCGGTATGGACCCGCGGCTTCGCCTGATGGAGCGGCGGCATGATTTTGTTTCCCACCCATTTATGGGCTTCCACATGGGCATCCGCGAAGGAAACCCGGGCCGTCTGATTGTGATAGTTCGCCGGATAATCGATGATCACGTAAGGATCGCTGGTTCCATTGCCGGCGATGTGCCCTGTATTGCTCATGTCGATGACGAAGTAGGGATCGTTGATCGAATCCCATCGTTCATCGAGAATGACCAGGATGGCGGACGGATCGCGAATGGGCGTGAGCCGGGTGAAGATGGCGTAATTGGTTCCACCGCCGCCCACCCACCCGGGCTGGCGACCGCGGGGCCGGGTCGGCTGCATGCGGCAATTCATGGAATAGCTGCGCACGTTGAGGCTGAAATCGCCCGGACATTTGTAAATCTTCGCCGCGGTTACGTAGCGGGCGAACGCCGATTGTGAAGCATCGACCAACATGGCGGTGTTGGTGGCGTCGCTTTTGCTGTGCATATTGCCGGCCACCCAATTCGTGACGACCCCCAAACCATCGACCCCGTCCATATTTGACGGTAAAAAGTCCCGGTTATCCTGGGCATAGAGTGTCCAGGCCAGAATCATTTGACGATTGTTGTTGAGACATTGAGTGCCTTGCCCGGCCCTCTTGGCTCCAGCCAGGGAGGGGAGCAACATCGCGGCGAGAATGCTGATCACCGTCATCACGACCAGAAGCTCGATCAAAGTAAAAGCCGCGCCCCTGCCGCGCGAAAAGCCGCCGCACCTAAACACTGGAGATTGCCGAGAGATCCTCATCTTTGCAGAGGAATCTGGACCCGGGCAGTCCAGTGTCAAGCAGCAAATAAATCCGGGCTCGGCCCGGGTGCAGGACAAAATTCTTCCGCGCCTCGTATTCCCTCGGATTTGGAGGTTTGTTGTATATGCGATGTATATATACTATCCGTTGTCGTCCCCGACCTGAAGCCTCGCCCCGGACAAGGGGTCAAACTATAGTCCGGATTCCGCTGAAAAACCCTCGCCCTACTTTTTGTGACGTTTTTTAACTGGCGGCGGCGGTTCCAGACGGATCAGGCGCAGGGTCGCGCGGTCCAGCAGTTGCCAGCGCACACGTTCCCCCGCCTCTAATTCCAGGGCGGCGGCGAGGGGCAAGGGAATATTGACGAACAACCGGGTGGCGCGGCCCTGGGACCGGATCATCTGCACTTTCATTTCGAATTCAGCTTGCATATTTGTATGGCTACCCTATAAGGTAGCCGTATGGTCCGCCTGCCAATTTTATGAGTCTGCCCGACTTTTCCACCCAGTCCCAACTGTTTTCCACCGCCGGGTTGTCCGGCGAGCTCTTTGCCCCCACCGACCGTTACCGGCTTTTCGCCAAAAAAGTCTATCCGGTCCTGGTGCGGACCCGTTCCCGGTTGGAAGGCTGTTATTGCGCCGACAACGGGCGGGCGGCTCTCGAACCCGTGGTGATGTTGGGCGTGAGCCTGTTGCAGTATCTGGAGGGGGTCCCCGACCGTCAAGCGGCGGAAATGCTCCGCTATCACGCGGGCTGGAACTTCGCCCTGAACCGGCAGGTGGGGGACAAAGGGTTCCATCCCACCGCCCTGGTTTACTTCCGCCAGCGCTTGTTGGACCACGACCTGAGCACCATTGGCTTTGCCGCCGTCTTGGACGCGCTGGTCGAGGCCGGACTCGTCGCCCGGAAAAACCGCCAGCGCTTGGATTCGACCCAGATGTTCGGGCGGGTGGCGTCGATGAGCCGGCTGGATTGTGTGCGGGAAAGCTTGCGGCTGGCGCTCAAAGAACTGGAGGGGGCGGTGCCGCCGGAGGCGCGCCCGGTCCTCTGGATTGGGCTGTGGGAGCGGCATGTCGAAAGCCAGATCGATTACCGGGTTGGCAGCGAAACGCTCGCGCGCAAGCTGGCGGAGTCCGGCGCCGATGCCTGGCAGTTGCTGGCGTGGTTGCGCGATCCGGCCCGTTCGGCGCTGGCGGCGGGAGCGCAAGCGCAGTTGCTGGCGCGAGTCTTTGCCGAACAGTTTGAAGTCCAGCCCGGCGGGACGGCTCCCGCGCCGCGGGAGAAAATAGTGGTGGCGGCCAGCGCCCCGGCGCCGAGCTCCGAGGCTCGTGAGGGGCAGGACTCCTCGGTGATCGTCCCGCCCGCAGGCAGCCCGACCCAAGTTCAAGAGCTGGCGGACCCCATCCCATCGCCCGGGACCGAGCCGCCCGCAGGGGCGGACCAAGCGCTTGCTGTCGCGCCCCGGACGACTCCGGCGACACTGGCGGATAACGCCGTCGATGTCCAGCCGCAGGAGGATCAAACGCGGACCCTGGTCCGGCCCACCATCCAGCCCAGAGACAGCAAGGATCTGGCTTCGGACCGCGTGCAAAACCCTCACGATCCCGACGCGACCTATGCCGCCAAAGGCAAGGGTGAACAGAAGAAAGAGCATGTGGGCTACAAGGTCCAGGTCGCCGAAACCGTGAGCGAGGCGGTCCTGGCTCCGGGCGAGCCGACCCGCAATTTCATCAGCGGCATCGTGACGCACGCGGCTCGGGAGAGCGACGAGGAAGGGGCGGAAAAGATGGAATTGGAGCAGCGGGCTTTGGGACTAGACAAGCCCCCCGTCCAATACGTGGACGCGGCTTACATCTCCGCGCGGAAGTTGGTGGAGGCGGCGGCGGAGGGCCGGGAGTTGATCGGTCCGGCGCCGGGCCCCTCGCAGAACAACGGCGGGCGTTTTACCAGCGAGCAATTCCACGTCACCGTCGAGCAACGTAAAGCGATTTGTCCGGTCGGACACGAGAACAGTCAATGCAGCCGTTTGGAGGAGGCGGCCACGGGCCTGGTCTATTACCGTTTTGAATGGGACACTTCCACCTGCGCCGCCTGTCCGTTACGTTCGCAGTGCATCAAGGCGGAGCACAAGCATCGCACCCTGGTGGTGGGCGAGCATCATACCGCCTTGCAGGGTCGCCGGCAGGAGCAGCAGACCAAACCCTTCAAGGAGCGAATGAGGCATCGCAACGCCATCGAAGGGACGCAGAGCGAACTGGTTCGGGCTCATGGATTGCGGCGGGCTCGCTACCGCGGTTTAGCCAAGGCCAGGCTCCAAAATTACTTCAGCGCGGCGGCCTGCAACATCAAGCGCTGGCTTCGTCGCACCGCTTGGGATATACAAAACAGTTTGGACGCCAAACTGAGCCCGGCGACGGGCGGCTGACGGGGTGAAACGGGCCGGTTTGCCTCTCAACGCGATCCAGCGCGGTTGCCGGGCGGGCAGTGATTGAATTCTCGTCGGTCTCGAGACCGCCGCCTCCATTGTCTTTCCCGGGAGTTATTACCGCAAGGACGGGCCGGGCTGCTTTTCCACGCAAAATGCCTGCTGAAAAACCCTGTCCTTTTCAGCGGAATCAGTCCGGATTCCGCTGAAAAACCCTGTCCTTTTTCAGCCGAATCCGGACTATAGTTTGACCCCATTACATTCCATTACTTCCTAAACCCCCGGTACGCTTCGGGCACTTTCTCGGTCTCGCCCAGCATCTCAAGTGCTTGGTCCACGAGTTTCTCCAACTCGTCGAGCTTTCCGGCGTTCGCGAGCGGCGGGATGCCTTCCATGAGCTTGCCTACCGCCGAGGGGTCCTTGCCGCTGCTCAACCAACGCTCAATCCCTGCGCGGACCCGCTTCAGCTTCGCCTGAATGCGCAACTGCGGGTGATCCACGGGCTTCTCCACCAGCGGTTGTCCCGTCAGGAACTTCCGATAGGCCGCAATCGCTTCCCCACTGAAGGCGCTGTCCCAAAGGCGCTTGGGGAGATCCGTGCCGGTGGCGCCCATATTCACGCCCACGAGAACGCAGCCATGGTTGTAGTGCCAGGCGAGGTAGGTTTCCCAATCCACGACGGATAATCCGGGCATGCCTGCGTTGGCCTCCACGCCCGCCCAGGCGGGACTCCCGTGCTTCTCCAGTTCGTCATAGATGGGTTTGAAGCCCTCCCCGAGAACCTGGACCGCATAGGTGGACCAGCCGGGCCGCGAATACTTGTTGAAGGCCGTCCAGATGGGAGCGCTCGTCGTCTCGACGGGCGCGGGTGCGGCCACATGGGGGTAGAGCTTCTCCGGGAGGATACCCGCAGCGACGAACTGCTCGCACCAGAACGCGATGGTTTCCTGGATGATCTTCGCGAGGGCCTGGTGGAAATCCTCCGGCGGATGGTCCGCGCTGAAGCCACGATCCAGGAGAGCCCGGTAGCCGAGCGGTGTCGCGGGCACGCCGTCTTCCTTAATCAATCTCGCGACCTCGGGATCCGGTTGGGAGTAGTCGTCGATGCCGGGTTCCAAACCCACCAACACTCCCGCGAAAAGGGCTTCCTTGCCTTCGGCCTTGAGTTTCGCAATCTCTTCGCGGAGGACAGGCCCGATGACTTTTGAGACGATCCGTGTGACCTCCGCCCGGATTTTCTTGCTGGTAAAGCACATGTTCGGCGGCTTGCGTTCGAGCACACCGTGGTTCAGGTAGCGCACCTTGTTCGGCGGTCCGTCCCAGCCATGCCACTCGACGTTGTATTTGTTGTTCGGGTCGTAACCCGGCTGGTTCGGATCGAACCAGTTCCAGAGGTCCGGGCGGTTCTTCCAGGCAAGATGGAAATCGAAATGGAGCATCACGGCCATGTCGTGCGCGCGCGCCGCGGCGAATGCGCTCCGGATGCGGTCGCGCAATTGCTTCTCGAGTTCAAAGGTCGCATTGGGCAGGCCGAAGCCCAGAATCCGGGTCTTGCCGTCGCCCTTCATGCCGACCCGCTCGGCCAGTTCCCCTGCTTTGTCGGGGGAACTCCAGAAGAGGAGGTATCTTGGTTCTTCCGACGTGGCAGGCGCGTTGCTATGCGCGGGCGGGGCGGGCGGAGACTTGGCCTTCAGATTGCCGAGCAAGGCGGAGACAAAAAGGCAGAGGAGGAGGATCTTTGATTTCATGGGATGAATGGAAGGGGAAATCGTCGCGGCAACTGCTTCGGAAAACAGGCCGAGTCCGGCACAAAGCATGTTGGAAGTTCCCGTGCATAATATGAGCCGTCAAGCTGCTGGTTCGCAGAGAGCCAAGTCAGGGCGCGATCAACCGACTTTTCCACTGCTTCCCACTCCGCGGGCGGGAGCGTCTCTCGGTCGAAGACTTCAAGGGTTTGGTTCTCAAGCCGAAGGAGTCTCGGCGAATCCGACTTTCGCGGTTCCTCCTCAAGAAATGCCGCGAATGCCCTGAAATGCTCACGCGTTTCCGTCGCCAACGGGTAGTCGCAAAATTTTGAGCAGCCCGCGCCTAAAATAATCACTTGGAGGCCATCGGCCATCCCACATGGAAGCAGGGGGAAGGGACTCTGGCAAGCCGCCACCTCACCGCCACCTCACCGCCACCCCACCGCGTTCAACACCGCGCCAAATGCAACCCGGCCTCGCCAGTTGATCCGCGGCCCGGTTGATCTGCCCGCGATCGTAATCCGCGGGCAACCGGATGTGAATCGATTTCAACTTCCCATTCTTCCCAGCCTCGGCCTCCTGAAAAACAACCCCCTCATACGCTCCCCGAGCCTCCCTCACCGATTCAACCACCCATTCTTCCGCCCATTGATGATAATCGCCCGCTGTCCTCCCTCCTTCAATATTGACCTGGGATTTGAGAACGCCGAGGAGTTTTCTATCATCCGGAGAGTGGCCGGCGCGCTCCGTCAGCGTCGTGTCCCAAAAGCCGTGCAGCTCCTGGAAGTGGGATTTGCCATATATTAAATCGTTGCCGCCCTTGTCCGTGGGATGGCGAAACGCTTTTTCCGGGTCGGTGATTAAAGCCACCTGGCGCCCCTGAATCTCGTAATACCCGCACCCGCAGTGAAGGGGTTGGTGGATGTCGCCCACGAGGTGGACGAGGAATTCTAATGCTTCCGCCTTCGTTAAGTCGGTTCGCTGACCCGGCGGCGCTTCAAGGGTCGTGATGCACCGGTTGCTGGCGTGGACAATGTCGTCGCCGCTGGCATACCTGTAGTTGTTTCGGTAAACCGTCGTTCCAAGCGGCAAATCCGCGAAATGCCACAGGTGGTTCATTGGGAATTTCGCGTTGACGGCGACGGACTCCGGGTTGTTTGCCAGTGGACCTTGACCGTGCTCGGCGAGCTTGAGTTCGTCGGCTCAGGTGGAAATTGACGCCAGGTCGTCGTTGCCGAGGATCCTGACCACTGCGGCCCGGGCGTTCGGCGTGAGCATTTGACGGGCCAGTTCGGCGATGGCTTCGGGGCCGCCTCCTGATTCGCACTCTCGGCAACCTCTATTGCATCCGGAATCAGGTGGGCGGCCAATTGTAGGATCAAACCGTCAGCGGGCCTTGACGATGATATCTGGGACACTTGGTTCAGGGTGCTGGAGTTTTTGGGCTTGGGCGCATGGACAACGATCGGGAAGGTGCTAGATTTTCTTGGCATGGGAAATCCGGTATCTATGGCATCACAGAAAACATGCGACTCCAATATCGGAATACGTCCAGCGACACAGTCAGATTCACTATCGGTCTTGTTGGCTGAAGACGGGGCGGTCGATCTGTGGCGTTTCCGGCAAGCTTTTGAAACGGCGGGCCTGTACCAAGGGCCGATGGTCGTTCGCAACGGGGTTGAGACGATCGATTACCTTGCGGGACATGGCATTTATGCGGATCGGGAGCGTTATCCCTTCCCCTATTTATTGGTTTTGGATTTAAAAATGTCCCGCAAAAACAGCAAGGATGTTCTCGATTGGTGGAAAGACCATCGCGACGGAAAACCTCTCAATATCGTCGTTCTCACATCAACTCCCTCCAGCGAGCGAATTGAGAAGGCTGACCGGCAGGGCGGAGTTTTCTATGTTCGCAGACCGGTAAAGTTGTCGGATACGATCGAGGTGGTGCGGCGGATTCTCGCATTCTGGAGCCTCGTCGAACGCCCGGATGGCGAGGCACCGGCTGTGCCGGCTTCTTAAATGCCCGGACGGGCGATTTGAATTCTCCGTCGGCACGCGGGAGGACCGGGAGAAGGCGGAGGCGTAGGCGAAGCTATTCCGGAGACCATCCCGATTCTCCCTTCAGCCCGACAATCCATGACTGAGGGCAGATGAGAGGAGGCTGATTCGAGAATCGCGGACTTAGAATCCTCATTGTTCTCGCCAACGACTTCTCAGTTTGGCAAGCTTGATTGCACACAATCCGCATGAGGCAATCCAAACTCAAACTTGCTGCCGGAGCCGCCATCGTGCTGGCGGTCTCCTTTTGCGCGGGGTTGTCGATCAAGCGCACGATCTACCGGGAAGGAGTTAAATCTGGAGGAGTTGATTTTTCGCTGATTGCAGTAACTCCGGGGACCAACGCGTGCTTCCCCGGCGGCCCATTGGATAAACTGTTTCAGCGGTTTTTTCCAGGGAGAAGCCTTTCTATTGGTCCATTAAAATTCGCGCCCGTTTTGCCGCTCACACATATTTCTCATTACGTGGAGGACGGACGAGTGTTCGCACCCTATCAAGCGACAATCTGGCTCCGGAGCAAGGGCGGTCGCTTCCCAGTTCCCGAAGAGAATTGGTTCCAAGATATCCGTGCAACAATCGCCGACGAACGGGGGGAGGAATGGGAAATGTGCCCCGGACAAAGCGCGCTTTTCCCCCAGAGCGGGAGGAATTGGAACGCGATCAGCGAGATCAGCGCCTGGCATTTTCCTTCTTTTCCTCGCCGTGGGAGGCAGATTCGATTCAAGCTCTATAGCCGGGACAGTTCCGACCATTGGAATTTGCTTGCTGAATTCAACGGCGTCAACCCTGCGCCCGGACCATATCCGAACATCCACCTCACATGTTCCGGGGGCTCGATTCGAGTAAAGATGGACCGTCTTCCACCGGGATGGCAGTTAACGTTGGTTGGGATGGTTGACAATCAAGGCGGGGAACGGGGCCAATTGCGGCAAGGATCCTTTGATGACGCCACCTTCGAGGTTTTTCCGAAGACCGAACCGGGCGTTAGATCGATGAGGGTGACAGTGGCGGCCAGCGAGGTGCGCTACTTCGATTTTTTTGCGCGGCCCATCCACGAATAATTCGGCGGACGATTGGTCTCCTTTCCGCCGTCCAATGACCGTCGCGATTTGCCGTCCGGGCGTCCCTCCCCGTTGCCAATCCGGGGCGAGAGTCGAGTGCTTCCACCCATGACTCCCCGGAATGCTTTTGCCGGGAATGGATACCCCCCCTTCCTTATTGACCTCCGGCCCCATCCTGCTACCATGACTCCCGAGCACCAAGACCGACCCGGCATGAACACGGAGCGCCTGGTTTTGGAACTCTTTTCGGGAGAATGCCTTATGGAATCGCCGAGATTTTCCTGTTCCGGCCGGTGCAAGGTTGCGAGCGGTGGTCTTCCTTTGGCCGCGTTCCGTCGTTCATGCTGGCATCAAGAAGGTGGCGATCCGGATGGGTTCACGTTGATCGAGCTTCTTGTCGTCATTGGGATCATCGGACTGCTGGCGGCGATTCTCCTGCCGGTATTGGCGAAAGCCAAGGCGCAGGGCTACAACGTCATCTGCAAAAACAACCTCCGTCAATACGGCTGGGCGCTCAAAATGTACGTGGACGACAACCAGTCGACCTATCCGACGGCTATTTACTACGGCGGGGACGGCTTTGTGGGAACATGGAGGGATTTGCTGGTTTCGTACGATAAAATGGGTCTTACAAACGCGACGAGTCATTGTCCAATCTACGTGCAAAATCACGGTTTCACGGGCGTTATACACGGATGGGGGGCGAGTTTTTGGGGCAGCTACGGGATCAATGCCGCAGGGATGGTTTCGGACGGGGGAGGCGGTGCGACCGGCGAATGGGGCATTCCGCTCGGCCTGTGCGGGCAAGTGAACCGCCCTTGGCCCGCGCCCAAAGAAAGCCAGGTCATTGCGCCAGGCGAAATGTATGCCATCGGGGATTCGAGGGAATTCCCGTTTTTGCTGGGCACGGATTGGGTTGGTACAGTCATGAATGACGCTCCCGTTGGATCCACGGTCGGTCTGGTTTTTCTTGAGCCATGGAATGACAGCGACTTTACAAGCGTCGTCCAGGCCAAGGGAGTGCCGAGCGAGCGTCCGCCGCCGCACGCACAGTGCTACAACGTTGTGCATGTGGACGGCCACGTCGGGCAGATCACGAAACGGAACATTTACTATCCATCTGCGGCGGCACCGCACTGGAACCTCGATCACAGCCCCCATTCGGAGACTTGGCAACCCAAGTCGGTCTGGGTGGTGAGCCAATGAGGGTTTATCTGTGCCACCGGCATTACTGAATAAAATCGAACCCAGTCAGCCCAAGCGGCGCGCGTTCACGCTGATCGAACTCCTCGTCGTCATCGCGATCATCGGGCTTCTGGCCGCGCTGGTGCTGCCCGCGCTCGGCAGGGCGAAGTCCTCCGCCCTCGGAATTGTGTGCGTGAACAATCAAAGCCAAATCACGAAGGGTTGGTACATCTATTCCACCGACAATCGCGGTGTCCTTCCGCGCAACGGAAGCGGAGGCGACAATTACGGCGAGTGGGTCGGCGGATTCACGACGTTTACGGTGGATCCGGAGCCGTTTTGGCCGGACACCACGAACTACGGTCTGTTGAACAACACTTTCACACCAAGCGGCTATGTTGCGAACCAGGCCGGGCTTGCCTCCACCGTCCCGTCGGATCCCAAGCGCACCGGCAATTTCTCCGTTCTGTCGCCTTATGTCTCCGCCTACAAAGTCTATAAGTGCCCCGCCGACGGCGGGTCCATCGACATCACGGGGACGCGGTATCCGCGGGTACGCAGCTACGCGATGAACGATTATGTTGGAACCTCGGACGATAATCTCATTCCTCCGAATGGCCAGGCGAACAATGATGCCCCCAACGCGGTGAAGGGCTATACTCGTCTTTCCTCTTTCGACTCTCCTTCCCAAGTATTTGTTTTGGCCGACGTGAGTCCGAAGGATATGGTGTGGCCGGCCTTTAGGCAATTGTTTCACTGGGACACGGATGTGGCTCATGGCGACTCCGGCATCGTTTACTTGGATTCCTGGACCCCGGCAGCGGGGAGCGGCATTCCGTCCACCGAACATAGCATGGGTGGAACCTTTTCGTTCGCCGACGGCCATGTGATTATGAAGCATTGGAAGGACCCGAGAACCCCGACCGCCGCGTGGACTGGTGGAAATGTTGAAACCGGCTGGATATTCGTCAACTTGGATCAACCAAAGAGCCCGGACATCCAATGGGTTCGCGTGGTAAGCACGGCGCGCTGGGATGGTCTTCCCATCCCGGGGTCGGTGGCTCCTTCGCCTTGAGAAGTCAAGCCATCCGGCCGCCTTTGTCCATTTTATCAATGACGCAATATTCGCAAACGGTCCGATTGGCTTCGTGTTTGACTGAACGGAGAGGCCGAAATTCCTTTGGTTCGCGTGCCCTACAGAGGCTTCTCCGACGAGAGTGATTCAGCGCTTAATTGGAGGACTGGGTTGCCGGGGCGTCGAGCATCTCCCGCACTTTGCGTGTCAGGGTCGCGTGGGTATAGGGTTTGGGCAGGAACGCAAACCCATCCTGAAGCATTCCGTTCTTTGTGAAGGCGTCATCCGTGTAACCGGAAGCAAAAAGGATTTTAAGATTGGGATTAGTAGTCTTAAACCATTCCGCCATTTCTTTGCCGCCCATCAACGGCATGATAACGTCGCTGATCACCAGACGAATCGCAGGACCTTTGTGGTCAGCCGCCAACTGCAACGCTTCCCGGCCATTATGGGCCGACAGCACTTCATAACCTTGGGCCGCCAGAATTGTCTTGGTCAATCGCCTCAGTGAAGGATCATCCTCCACAACCAGCAAAACTTCCGAGCCTCGCGGCGACGGCCCGGACAGGATGCCACTTGCCGCCAGATCCAGCGGTTGTTCGACTCGCGGAAAATAGACACAGAAAGTCGCCCCATGGCCAACCTCGCTGCAAACCTCGATGTGACCGCCGGATCGTTCAACGATTGTTTGGCAAGTGGCCAGTCCAAGCCCGGTGCCTTTGCCTTTTGGCTTGGTCGTGAAAAATGGTTCGAACAGATGCTTTTTGACTTCATCGGTGATGCCGGAGCCCGTGTCCGAGACGCTCAACATGACGTAATCGCCGGGAGTTGCTCCCTGGCGAGAGCGGGTATGATCCTCATCGAGTCTGACATTCTTTGTGGTGACGGCGAGATGTCCCCCGTTGGGCATGGCGTCGCGGGCATTGACGACCAGATTCATCACCACTTGTCCGACATAGCCGGAGTCGGCCTTGATGTATCCTGTTTGTTTTCCTAAAGTGATCCTCATCTGGATGGTCTCGTCGATAAGACGCCGCAGCATTTTGTCCATGTCCTTCACCACGGCATTGATGTCCAGAACGACCAATTCCACGGTCTGTTTGCGGCTGAAGATCAGGAGTTGCCGCGTCAATCCGACCGCCCGCTCTCCCGCGTCGCGGATCGTCTCAATCCGAGCTTTGATTGCCTCATCCAGGCCAGCCTGCTCAAGCATCAATCCGCTGTAACCCATGATGACGGCGAGGATATTATTAAAGTCATGGGCCACGCCGCCGGCAAGCTGGCCAATTACTTCCATTTTTTGCGCCTCGATAAACTGCGCCTCCAGCCGCCGCCGTTCCGTCATATCCTCAATCATCCCAATGGCGAAGTTGGCGTGACCCGCCGTCTCCCGCGCCAGGCTCACCGAAAGGCGCGCCCAAACCGGCTGGCCGTCTTTGCGGATGTACCGTTTTTCCATTTGGTAAGATTGGAGCCTTCCTTGAATCAGTTTCTGGTAGAGGTCTAAATCCTTGGCACAATCATCAGGATGCGTGAACTCGATGAAGGTCATGCGGTTCAACTCCTCGCCCGTGTAACCCAGCATTCTTTCCAAGGCCGGGTTCGTCAGGACGGGTCGGCCATCCATCCCGACCAGCGCGATTCCCATGGGCGATTCGCTGAATACTATGCGCAATCGCTCCTCGGTTTCGTGCAATGACGCTTCCGTCCGCCGACTCCCTTTCAGGTTCTCGACTTCCCGCATGGCACGGCGGACCGCGGGGACCAGTCGGAAGAGTCCTGGCTTTAGCACATAGTCCGTCGCGCCGCGCTTGAGCAACTCAATCGCCAATTTTTCACCCGTCGTCGCGCACACAAATATCAACGGTATGGAGGGCCATCTGGCGCGCACCATGGTCACGGCAGACATTTCGTCGAAAGGGGGTGGCGAGACATCTGAAAGAACCAAGTCGATTCCACCGTGTTCGAGCGCCGCAATAAAATCGTCGCGATTTCGCACCCAAGTCATGGCGCAGTTGACACCTTCGACTCCCAGGGTTTCCTTTACAAGAACCGCATCTTTTGGATCAGCCTCCAAGTGCAGAATGCGGAGCGGGGGGCATTTCATTGTCAGCCCTTTTTCCTTCCCCCAAAGAACTCCTTTGTCCGATTGAATACCGATACCGTCTCTGCTGCTGGCTGGCGCTCCATTGACCCCGTGCAAAAGACGCCGAGCTTTTTGACCACCGCTATGGCTCGAGTTGAATTCACTCAACACTTTAACACACATGCTCAACCAGCGCTACCAGGGAACGCCCCTTTTCAAAGCACATAGGGGTTGATAAATCGTGGGGTTTATCACCTTTCACCTTGAGAATCCGCATCAGCCGTGGGTGATAGAACCCTCACGATGCGAGTCGCGGCGGTGGTCACGAATCACCTCCAGGCCCTCCAGCAGCGCCTGCGGGAATGCGCTCGCCAGGCTGAAACCTAATATCTTGCGGCTATGGGCGCGATGCAAACAAGGTATTGGCCTCTTTTGTCCTGAAGCACGATGCTTGGCGAGTGAACGTTGTCGTCCCGACGGCAGCGGCTTTCACAAAAGCAGTCTCCTCGCTGCCGGCCTGAGGAAACCTCCGAAGCAGGGTGCCAAGGAGATGCCGCCTGACCACGGGGAAGAGACGGCCAGTAAACAAACATCGAAAAGAGACAAACACTATGAACGAAACTTTGGCGGGCGGGCGTAAAACCCTCAAATCGTTGGGATTGATAATTGGCTTGGGCGCGTCGTCCCTGGTCGTGGGCGCGGGTTGCACCACCGGCAGCCGCTACCAGCAGAGCACGGGCGAATACATCGACGACCACGGGCTCTCCTCCCACGTCAAGCAAGCGCTGAATACCGATCCTATTTACAAGTATGACGACGTTAACGTGGTGACATTCAAAGGAGTGGTTCAGTTAAACGGCTTTGTCAATGCGAAGGATCAGAAGAGCCGGGCGGGAGACATCGCCAAAAAAGTCGCCGGCGTCAACGAGGTTCACAATAATATCACCGTCAAGGAGTGAACGGGGTGAAGACCGCCGAAGGTGGCGCGAAATACCGCTCGGCGGCGCTGCGGAAGCGGTCGGGAGGGGTGCCCGAGGCGTCGCGCGAACAGATCGACCCGGCGACCACAAGGCAACTCCGGCTGCGCTCGATCTGCCTCCGCGGAGCAAGAATTGGCAAATCCTTCCCAAATCCCGGCGAGCCGGCAAACGCGACAGCGGCTATTGTATAACCGTAAATGAAACCAATAATCGACACCTTTGTAGCTCTCGGCGAAATGGACACGACAGAAGGCCGGCGAGAGTTGTGCGTCGCGGCGGACGCGAACTTCGACGAAGCAGCCGGACGCCTGGTCGTGAGGCTGGAAGCGTTCCTGCGAAACACCGACCTCGTGACCAAAGAGAAGCACTCGACTGCCAGTTGGCTGCCGCAGCCCGAGACGGTGAGCGAGTCGGTGGGGCCGGAGGAGACGGTGGAGTTGGCTCGCGACATCTTTCATCGCTGGGTGCGCAAGGTGCGGGAAACCGCCCCGCTGTTGCATCATGTCTGACTTTGACGAACTTAACAAAATGTTCCAAGCCCCGAGCCCATACCTGAAAGGCATCGCCACTCAAGAAACAAAGTATTGGTTCATTCCCGGTCACCATAGGAACGTGAATGAGTGAAGCCCAGGACGCGGAAGGCTGCAATCCTTCGTGGACAAGGGGCGCCTAATTATACTGCCGCTCCGGGGGCGAGACGGGGTTCCGTAACGAAACAAAATATGAAACACGAACGACATTCCCGCGATGAGAAGCCGGACGGAACTCGGCGCGAAGCGATCCTTAATGGAAACGAGACCGAGGTTGAGTTTACGCCCAGTCCCGAGGAGGTTGCGAGAAGGGCGTATTTTGCCTATGTCAACGAAGGTTCGCCTCAAGGACGGGATGTGCAGCACTGGCTGGATGCGGAAGCCGGGCTGGTCAAGGAACGCAGTCGTACTCGCACGCATCAGTTTCACAACTGAAATTGAAATCAAGGAATGTTTCGTGGTTAAAACTCCGGGCCAAGTCAATTCAAACTTTAAGCGGGTCGTGAACCGCCGCAAACCCCTATCGGATTCAAAGTGGCTCCAGAGGGTTAACTTTTTCTCCCAGTCCAACGACATCGCCGAGGACCGCGGAACTCGTCAAATGAAGACCATCGATAATACGCAAACTTCTAATCCAGACCTTTAGCCGGGCACGGTTTGGTTTTGGCGGTGATTTGACAGCCTTAATTCACAAATTTATTTTTTTCTATGAAGACAAATCCTTTGAAGGACGGTGTGGTATCAGAAAACTCCACCGGCATTGGGACGGTGTCACGAAAGATGGTGCTGGACCGCGCGGGCGAATTAGCCGTCATTAACGGCCGCCCCCCTGGCGTGGTTTCAGAATCCGATTTGGACCAGGCCAAACGCGAGCTCACCGGCGGTTCGGATGCCGATCCCAATCAAGCGGTCCTTGAATCGGCGCCCGAATCCGAACGCTGGGACCCGCTGCCCGGATCAAACGGTCGAAAAGTTCGAACCGCTGCCAGCGAGGACGAGGATGACGAGGGCCGGAGCGACAACGAGAGACTGGTTGAAGAAGGCATTGAAGGGGCGGAACATGACCAAATGCTGCAAGCCACCAGGGAAGCGGCGAAAAAGGAAAACGGCTAATCAGCCAATTGCTTCCTTGAAGCTCGCTCAATTCTCCTCTCTTCCGGCGCGGCTCCGTTGTGCCGACAAGGTGGGAATAGCCCATCGCCAGCAGGCGGTTCGCACTTAAGTCGTGGTTTCTCGCTCGTGAGACACCGAGAGAAACAACAGACCGAGATGTGCCTATACGTAAGGTTCCTATAGGTGGATTCCTTTCGCTTATTCCAAAAGCGGTCCGTTGGCAGCCTTGACCGCTGACAACCGCTTGTTAAAAATCGTGTCCTCGGGATTCCACGACAAAACTGCTTTCACGGTTTCGGCCAATAATTTGATGGGGTGGCCGCGAGCTAAAGTGGTCATGGCGCAACGAACTCGGCTGGTCGGCAATTTGCCGCCTTGGTTTGGTTCGGCTTGAATAAAAGCGACTTGAAAGTGCGGCTCTTTTTGCTTCCACGACACGGAGCGGCAGTCTAAACTTGAGGCGGCATGAGAGACCCAACTTTCATCTGGTTTGTTTCGGGATTCAGCAATCGGTTGGTGGGATTTGCCTCCCCAAAAGAATTGAAGCACGACACTCCACTAAATTGGGGAATGGTTTGTGTTTTGGTTTGGCCTTGGGACCCGCGTCCCACAAGCGTCTTAGGGCAGCGCCGTTTCAAATGAACCGGGCCACTCCAAAGATGCGGGAGTTCGCCGAGCGTTTGATGGCGGATGAAGAGGAGGGCAATAAAGCTTCAACAAAAGTCCGGACCGGCTTTCAGGTCGTTGAGAGGTTGCGTCCACAATTTGCGATGCTGATGGGAATCGCCGGCTTTCGGGCGATCCTTTCGCGCGCGCTCGCGCTGGCCAACGCCGAGGTTCGCTGGTTGCGCGCGGTGCATGTGAAAGCGGACGGCTCTTTGGAAGGGTTGGAGGACCTTCGAGCGCAGCTCGACCCGGGAGAATTATTCGAGGGGAGGGTTGTTTTGCTGGCTCAGTTGCTCGGATTGATGGCGGCATTCATAGGCGAAGATTTAACCTGGCGAATGATGCGCGAGGTCTGGCCTAAAGTTCCGTTCAACAATTTGGATTTCATGAAAGGAGAAAAAAATGAAAAAGCAGAATAGCGCGGCCACATTCAACCCGTCGAAAAAGGGCGCGGGCAAACCCGCCAAAGTCACGATCCACAAGCTTCCGACCGGCGTGCGCGGTCTCGACGAAATCCTGGGAGGCGGCATCCCGGAATTTTCGTTCAACATGATCGCAGGCGCACCCGGCTGCGGCAAAACCACGCTGGCGCACCAGATCGCTTTCGCCAATGCGACATCCAACAAACCGGCGCTTTATTTCTCGGTCCTCGGCGAACCCGTCTTAAAAATGCTGCGCTACCAGCAACAATATTCGTTTTTCGACGAATCCAAGCTGGGAAAGGCCGTCCGCTTTATCAACTTGTCCGACGTCATGCTGGATAGAGATTTGAACGCGGTTCTTGAGGAAATCATCCAGCAAGTTACTGCGGTCAACGCGGGCGTCGTGGTGGTGGACTCGTTTCGCACGGTGGTGCGCAAAGCGACGAGTGATGCGGGTGAAGCGGAGGTGCAATCATTCATCCACCGCCTGGCCCAGTTTTTGACCGGCTGGGAAGCCACGACGTTTCTTGTCGGCGAATATGTCGAGGAGGAAATCCGGGACAATTCACTTTTTACCATGGTCGACGGTATTTTCTGGCTCAGTCAGGTGGCGGAGAGGAATTCCGTGGTGCGCAAATTGCAAATCTTGAAACTCCGCGGCCAGGCAACGGTGCCGGGATTGCACACTGTGCGGATCACCGACGGCGGGCTGCAAGCTTTTTCGCGCACGCTGGGATTGATCGGCAATAAAACGAAGTCGGCGCGGCGTCGGCGACTTTCGCTCGGGGTTCCCGATTTGGACAAGATGCTGGGCGGGGGCATCCTTGAAGGCGACAGCTTGCTGGTGGCCGGACCCTCGGGAACGGGCAAGTCGGCTTTAGCCACCCAGTTTATCGCCGAGGGATTACGCCGTGAGGAACCGGGCATTATGGCCATTTTTGAAGAGCGACCGGAAGGCTATACCCAACGGGCGGGTACTTTCGGTCTGAATTTAAAAGCGGCGCAAGAAAAGGGAAGACTCGAAACCCTTTACCTTCGTCCGCTCGACCTTTCGGTGGATGAGACGATGCAAGAGATTCTTGATGCCATCAAGAGGGTTGGCGCAAAACGACTGGTGATCGATTCGCTGGTCGGTTTTGAGATGGCGCTGGCACCCGGTTTCCGCGCCGAATTTCGCGAATCGCTCTACCGCATGATCGGGGCGTTGACAGGAGCCGGTGTCACGATTCTCAGCACGGTCGAAGTAGAGGATACATTTAGCTCCCTCCAGTTTAGTCACTACGCGATTTCGTTTCTCACCGACGACATTATCCGGTTTCGTTATGTGGAAATTGACGGCCAGCTTCGCAAGGTGGTGATGGTGGTCAAAATGCGCGGCGGCAACCACAGCAAGGACATACGCGAATACGTCATCACGAACAAGGGCGTGGTAGTAATCCACCCCCGGCGGACGGACTACGACGGTTTGACCACGGGAATTCCCCGGCGCACCGGCCCGCGCAAAGCGCAAATAAATGAAGCCGCGCCGGAAGCGAAGGCGATGAAATAGGGGGACTTTAAACGGCGAAATGGCGGCCCCGCTCACGCGTATAGGGTGGGGGGAAGTCCCCATAGTAATCGTTGCAGCCGTATGGAACCTTAAGCTATGAATCTCTTAATCATATTAATTGTTCTGCTGCTGTTGTTTGGCGGCGGTGGATTTTACTTTGGGGGTCCCGCCATCGGTGGCGGTGGGGTCGGGCTCATTCTATTGATATGTCTGATTGTCTATTTCGCGGGTGGATTCCGCGCGAGAGGTTAGCAGGGAATGAAGTCCCGCCAACTGAGGGGCGGTCTGTCGTGTTGGTGCCATGCCTCATCGAGTTGTTAGCCCTTAATGAGCCATGCGAGCGCCATTTTGGAGGTTTGATGAATTTAGGGTGCGTTCCACCCTCGGTTTCTAGACGCATTGGTTTCTGCGATTCAGGCCGCTGACGCAGTTTAGGCCAGCGCTTGGGGCAATTAAGGAGCCTATTCACGGGGGGGCAACGAGCGGATGCCATCGAGGAAATCTTGGACGGTAAACTATCGGAAGTGTTTTCTTCCCACGATACGGACGCGGGACCTGCAATTTCTAGTTCGAAACGTTTTGCTCGAAAAGCGGTTCGGGCGAGTGTTGATTTTGCAAATGTTTGGCACCGTATGGGACTCCTGGCCAAGATCGCTTGGGGGGAACCCCCCATTGTGCGAAATCATTGCCGACGCTAAAATGAAAATGTGTCACCTATCTTGGTTATTATAGTTTTGTTGCTATTGTTCGGCGGCGGCGGTTTTTTCTACTCCAGACGAGGACGATAGGCTGGTGCAAAATCACAAGCTGATGCGGCATCCTTTCGGGGACGATGTCTTTACTCTTGGAAAACAGAGCCATTTCGACCCGGCTCCTGATCGACCCGGCGAGACTCATTCGAATCCGCTGATGCGGTTCTTATGAGTGCCGGGCGGAAACTGGCTGTTTTACCCTCGGTTTCAATTCGGTGATTATGTTCGCATGATTTTCGGAGTAAACGCCACCAAGTCAGCAGTCGTGATTGTTGAAACCAAGGGCACGGGAGACAAGTTTGCGATCACGGCTATCAGAGTGATTCCGTTTGAAGTCCAATCTGGAGACGATCTGGCCGAATTGCTACGACGCCTCGCTGCCATCTTCGACCGTGGGGGCCGAGGAGCAAATTCAACCATCGCACTTTTGAAATGCTCCTCCGGCCGCTTTGGTTCCTGTCTTGAGGCCATCAAGGGAGAGACAATCTCCCAACTCGCAGCTTTTCAGAAAGGCCTGCGGGTCGTCAAGGTTGCACCCCAGAGTTTCAAAAGCACACTTGGTTGTGCGGCGGATCAAAAGTGGCGAGACCGCGCTGCTGAACTTTTCAATCCCGGCGGAAATCGTCGGGGCTGGTCAAAAGGCGCCGCTGGCGCCATTGCATCTGCCTTTAAAGTCGCTGACGGGAGGATCCGCGGTGCATCCACCAAAAGCAGACGCCCCAGCAGGCAAAATTGATCCAGGTAAGCCAATAGATACTAGCGTCACCCTTCATGATTTAGAAGCCGCCCCGGCTGAGCTTGGTTTCAGAAGCAATAGTTCGAACACTTCGTGATAAAGCTTCCGCATCTCGCCGCTCAAGCGTTCCGGTGCCAGGGCGCGATCGAGTTGAGGTTCGTTCTCGCCAGCCACCTTGGCCAGGTGCGAGGCGTAACTCAACGCCTCGGTCTGAGTCAAAAGCAACGCCAGTTCAAATTTGTCGCCAGTGTGCCCCAGCAATTCCTTCTGTTCGGTTGACGCGATCTCTTTGCGTGTGGCGGCCTCCCCGGGCGGAAGACGGATGTCATCCAGTTGGATCGAAGGATCGTGTTTGGCAAACTCCTCCAACAATTTTGATCCGTCCCCGGAGGCCGTGGCAATTCTCTTGACCAGGTTTTTAACGTCAGGATGTTCCCACTTGATGAAGCGCAGCATGCTAACGTCTTTTTGTTCGTCCAAAAGTTGATGGAGCAAACTGTAGCAATTGTTGCGCGTTGAAAGCGCGACATTGCTCCTCGGCGGCGCGGCGGGCTTTGGCGATTGACAGCCGGTCAAACGGCCGCAGCCCAACAGCATCAGAGCGAGCAGGGAGAGAATGTTCCTCGCGATCACAGAATAGAAGTTTTGACTGCTGCTAGATTAGTCCTCGCGGCCGAAGGTGGTATCCAATGACTTCAGACTGCGGCGGTTTTGCAGCGTTTTTGGGTCCAGCCGGGGACGGCGTAAAATCCAGCGCGGGGCGACCGCCCGTTCTTCCTCCGACCGGTTCATGATCAAAGCGGCGCAAAGGATTTGCTTTTTGAGCCACCAGACGCTGAATTGCTTTTCGAACATGTTGCCGCGATAGACCACGTCATCAAAGCCGGTCGCATCGCCCCAAAATTCATACGAAAGTTCAAATGCATCCGAGAAAAAATAGGGAACGTGGATAAACGGCTGGAGTTTCCCCATCATGTTGCGCATCGCAACCCGCCCTTGTTCCACGGCGTTGTCCCAATGCTCCACCCGCATGCGACGGCGGAAAATCTGATCGCGATAGTTGGCAATGTCCCCGGCTGCCCATACACCCGGCGCGCTGGTCTCAAGGAATTTGTTGACCTTGATGCCGTCGTCTGTGTCCAGTGGTGTCCGGTGAAACAATTCCAGGGACGGGGTCACTCCAATTCCTGCGACGACAAAATCCGCGGATATTTGTTTTCCTGATGTCATCGCGACCAGGCACTCATGTCCCGGATTGGTCAAGGCGGCAACCTTTTCACCCTTCATAAAGGTGATGCCGCGATTCGCAAACTGACGCTCAAAAAAGGTTGAAACGGGCGGGGTAAAAAGATGTTTCCACACCCGGTCATCGGGAAAAACCATGGTCGTCCGGACGCCGCTGCCGGCCAGAACCGATGCGACCTCCATTCCAATAAAGCCCGATCCAATCACCACGGCCCGCTTCCCGCGTTCGATCCGCTCCCGAATCGCTTGCGAATCCTTGATCTGCCGCAAATAATAGACGTTGGAGCCATCGGCTCCCGGCGCTTTAAGCCGCCGAACCGTCGAGCCCGTTGCAATCAGCAATTGATCAAAACCAATAACTTTGCCCGAGACGCTGTGGAGACAGCGACGGCGAAAGTCCACCTTGTCCACCGAAAAGTTGCGGAAAACCGCAATGCCATTTTCGCGGTGAAACGCGGCGTCAGAAATTAGAATGTCGCCGACTTCTTTCTTGCCGGCCAGAAAACCCTTCGACAGAGGAGGACGCTCGTATGGCAGAGCATTTTCGGCAGTCACGATTGCCAATCCTCCTTTTTTGCCGCCCTGGACGGCGAACTCCTTTGCCGCATATCCAGCAACCACTCCTCCGCCCAGGATGACGATTGGAAAGGATTTCAACGGGTTTTTTTACCGGACGGGGCCACTCTTTTACCAGCGGCGGTCTTTAGTTTCCGGGTGTCAGCGCGGCGGGATGTGTCGTCCTGGAGCCCCCTGGTTTTTGTTTTCGGGCAGGACGTTATGGTCTCAGTTCGCCACGCCGCATCGCTTTTCTTCTCATAATCGTCGAACGCTTTGACCAGGCCGGTGATTACTTCCGCCGAGGTTTCGAACAGCGCCTGGCCCTTCGGCTCGGTGACTTTTTCAACGTCTTCGCGCAGATTATTGATGATCTGGCGCATTTGACCCTTGATTCTAAGCGTGTGGCGAATGGGGTTGCTTTCGGAGGCTGGATTCATATAAATGGAACATTCCTTGGGTGTGGCGCGATCTTTAACCGGTACCAACACTCTGATCGTCCGGCGTGTTTTGTGGTCGAGGCACGTCGATCCCCAGCGCCGCGCACAAATCCATTTCATGCTCCTGCTCCTGCACGATGATGGCGCGCAAGGTCTCGCTTAACGCAAATTCGCCCATCGCCTCCGCCTGACGGATGCGCTCTCGATAGCGCGTCACCGTGATCCGTTCGTTCTCCAAATCCGCCCGCAGCATTTCGACCGGGTCGTTTAAAGTTTTAACTGGTTTGGCAAACACTCCCGGCATGCCGCCGAGATAATCGATCTGTTTGGCAATTTTAACCGCGTGCTGCAATTCTTCGCCGGCGTGCGCCTCCAATTCCCGCGCAATATCCGTGTAGGCGGCACCCTTGATTACCTGGCTGTACACAGTGTAGGCAATGATCGCCTGATATTCACCCGCCAGGTCCTCGTTCAGCAGGTCGATCATCCGTTCCCGAGTGATATTCAATTCTGATTTCATGTCGTTGTTGACCGCGCCCTCGATTTGAGGGGCGCAGGCGCGGCTTCGTTCGATTAGTTTTGGACGCGGTCCCCTCATGTTCACCGCTTTTGCCTTTGCGCCTGCGACACCCCCGGGCCAGTTTTTTAATGGGTACAGCAGCTTCCGGAGGATTCGGAGAATTCCTTGATGGCCTTTTCGACCGCCTCACGGGTTTCCCCAGTACGCTTCTGAATCCGGCCAAGCAACTCGTCGTGTTTGCCTTCCGCGTATTGAAGGTCGTTATCCGTGAGTTTGGCCCACTTCTCCTTCAACTTGCCTTTGGTGATGTTCCAGTCGCCTTTGATTTCTAGTTTTGTCATAGTTTTTTGTGGATTTCCATTTTTGGTTTTGATTCGAAGCGAACATTCAACACTCCGTCCGGAGCATGAAAGTTTCTCCACGGTGAAAAGGAGGAAATCGATGTCCTTTTTCCCAACGGAAAATCGCGCCTGTCAGCGGGTACGCTTGGACTTTCTCTCGGGCATCGGTCCTTTGCGACCGCAAAGCCCGACTTCATTTCCCGAACATTTTTGCAATGATAGCTTCCGGCTGTGGAGGCGCTGAGACTGGCGCGTGCCCTGGTTATTTGGTACCGTTCTGAATTCCTTGGCCGGCGTTTTCCACATCCTTGCCGAAACCGTGGGCTGTATTACAGCCGGTGGAGGCGATGGCGAGGAGACTGGTGACGAGTAGCAGCACAACGATGTGTTTGATGGATTTAATCATATTCTTTGGATTTAAAGCCTGTCTTTATCCGCCCACACAGTCCTTCCGAAAAGTCGCCTCCGCCAATACCTTATTGACATCGAGCCCATAGCTTCCGGCTATTGAGGCGCTGAGACCGGCGCGTGCCCTGGTTCAGTTCAGGGCGAAAAGCGGTATTGTCGCGCGTCCAGATTAGCGAAATAGTTAAGAATGGACCGACGGCGAAGGAATTTCCGGCGTGTCTCGGAACAGTCCTCTCCCGTCTCATTTAGACGCGGCCGGGTCAGGGTTTCGTCCCAAAACTGCCTCAGGCTGGGAAGGACTCGCCCTCGCGGTCAATTGGCGCCGAGCCCTCATTCACGCCTTCAGATCGAGGTGTTTAACCGGCAACAGTCAAGGAGTGAAGCCGGTCAGTTCTGTCGAACCGGACCCGGGGTCAGATGAAAACCGCTATCCAAGCGCGCCCCCGCTTTTTTTGACGATCTCGATGTGGCTGTGGAGCGCCTTCGATCGGTTGTTGACCGCCACCCCACCGCGTTCAACACCGCCGCCAGATGCAACCCGGCCTTCGCCAACTGATCCACCGCCCGATTGATTTGCGTCCGCTCGTAATCCGCCGGGAGCCGAATGTGAATCGATTTTAATTTCCCGTTCTTCCCAACTTCGGCGTCCTGAAAAACGATTCCTTCGTAGGCGCCCCGCGCCTCCCGGATTCGCCGACGGACGCGGACGACGATAACGTTGGTCGTTGCAATTTTGAGAGAGTCAGGGCGCGCCCTTTGAGGTCAGACGTCATCGTAGGCGAGGGAGGCGGACAACGCGCGGTGGGCTTGGGCTTGGGCGAGCAACGTATTGGCTTTGGCCTCGAACGTCTGTACGGCGTCCGCGCCAGCGGCGAAGCGAGTTGGAGGCTCGTTGAGCGCGGCGAGTTTCACGAGGGCGTCTGCAAGCTTTGCGGGGTCACCACCCTGCTTCCCATCCATGCTCTTCCAGGAGGCGACGATGCCCTTGGTTTTCTCCGCATAGTCGTCGATGGCGGGCTGGGCGTACGTGGTCGAATCGTTGCTAAGCAGCTCAGTGCGGAAGAAACCAGGCTCAACCAGCATCGTACGGATTCCGAAGGGGGCAATCTCCGGCGCAAGAGATTCCATCCATCCCTCGATGCCGAACTTCGCGGCGGCATACGCCGTACAGAACATTTGGCCTGCGATGCCTGCGGTGGAGGAGATGGTGATGAGCATACCGGAGCGCTGCTTACGCATCACCGGGAGCACGGCGCGAGTGACATTCATCGGGCCAAATAGCAGCGTTTCAATTTGATTGCGGACCTGTCCGGGGTCTAGCTCCTCGAAGAAACCGGCGAAAAAGTTGCCCGCGTTGTTGACCAGAATGTCGATTCCGCCGAACTTCGCAACGGTGGCCTCAACGGCTTCCTTCGCATCCTGGGAACGAGTGACGTCGAGTTTGATCGTCAGCAGGTTATCGTGGTCACCCACCGCAGCAGCAACTTTCGCAGCATCGCGACCGGTGGCGACGACGGCGTGACCTGCGGCCAGTGCAGCCTTGGCGATGTCAACTCCCAATCCTCTGCCAGCGCCGGTGATGAGCCAAGTTTTCTTCTCAGTCATGACATGATCTTCATTCGAGCCACGAGCGATCACAAGACCGAAACGTTGCCCGGTATTCGCACCATCTGTCTGGTTGAACTAGCGAGGTCGGAACATGCGGGCAGTAAACGGGAATGCGGCACGGCGGGCGAGCAGCAAAAAAGCCGGGAAAACTGCAAGCATCCTAGAATCCAAGCCTGCCTCGGACAGCCCTAATCCCCCGCCCGCGCTCGTTCCAAGGCTTCTCTTGCGCCTGTGATGCCGGCGCTGGCCGCTTTTTCGAGCGCCGGAATGGCGGGTTTCGCGTTTGTCCCAATATGCCGCAGCATAGCGCAGACCCTGATCGCCAAGTTCGTGTCGTGCAAATGGGTCCGCAACATCCCGGCCAAATCCAGCGCGACTTGTAGTCGAAATGAAGCCGGAAACTCTTCAATTCCCCGCCACGTTCGGTCTTGGATGCTGGTTCTTTCTCCCGGCAGTCGAATCAATTCTTCAATCGCCAGTGTGGCGATCTGGTTCCGTGTGTCCGAAGGCGGGGAATTCGTGATAAACCGTGGAATCCAGGCATATTTTCGCAGAGCCGAAGCAATCGCGGAATCCTTGACCTGCAACTCAAGCAACAATATTGGCCAGGCGTCCTCTCCCATGCGGTGAAACGCGCGCATGAGTTCTGCTTCGCGTGGCGGCAAAATGAATTGTAAACCATACGCGGTGTGGATCCTACCGCCGAGATCAAGGCCCCACAGTTTCTGGTCATGCAGAATGTCGCTCAACCGAATCCCGTTGCAAACGGGGTCGCGGCGGGATGATTCCGAAAAAGCCCTCACGGCGGCGGCGACCACGGCAACCACGACAACGCCCATAAAAACCGCCCGGAAATATTTGAAGCGGGGCATCGGGGAGACTCTGCCCGCTCCCGGCGTATTTGGCAAACGGGAAGCCGAGATTGGAAGCCCTCGCGCCACTCCCATCGTCGCATTCGAACGCTCCCATCCCGCGCTTGCCCCCCCGTCCCATCCTGCTACGGTGAACCCGAGCACCAAGACCAGAGTGCCCATGAAACTAACCATTCCGAAAGCAGAACTGGCCAATTATGCAAAAGAAACTCTGGGCGCGATTTATCTTTTTTGGAGCATTCAGGAACCGTATTTCTCGGAGAACGTGATCCCTTTCTTTTCAAAAGAAGCCGGTGGGAAGCAACGACGGTGAAACAGCATGATTCGCTCCCCGATCTAACTTCAAGCACTGGCACGTCATCGAATCATCGGAATCTGTCGAGGAGGCTTTGCAATTCCTGGCCAGCATCCAGCCGTTTTTGGAGTCGCTCGCGGATGCGAATCAAGGAAAATAGCGGCGGAAGGAGGACGAGGCTTGGCGCCGGCGGGCTTCGATGGCTTGCGTCAATCGCCTTCCCGAACCACGCCCTCGCCTCTTCCACCCGGCGGAGCAGGCGGCAAAGCCTGGCCAATTCGTAAAAATAGGCGGAGTCCTTGCCGGCTCTTGGATTGGCATTATATTCGTGGTGGATGGTTCCGTGATTATTGGATCAAGGCCATGAAAACCACGCCGCGTTTTGTCATCACATGGTGCTTGGCGGCGCTTTTTCTCGGTCTGGTTGCGTTTAGGGCGGTTCCCCTCACCCAACAACCGCCTTTGCCTCCAGTCCCCGTTGAGGTTCAGTTCAGCATGGCCCCGTCGGGAAAGGGGTATGTCGGGCTCTTCAAAAACAAGCTGGCGGCTACGCTTTTTATCAACATCACGGTTGAAAACCGCGGTCTCCGCAAATACTTGGGGTATCCGGTCGTCATCCTCGGCCCCGGTGAAACCATTGAAATGGGAGTCAGCCGGGGGTTTCCGTTCGCGCTGAACGACACGGTTGTCATCACATCTTCCGGATGGAGCCCCCTTCGCCGCATGGTTTCGCCGTGAATTCACACCCGGTTCCAAATGCTAACCGGTGAACCCGCGTCTCGCCCCCCACCCAGTCTAGATTTCGACCGTCGAGAGGGCCATCTCCACGTCCAGATTTCCAGCAGCCGAGACGGGCCATCACCAGTCCGTTGAATCCGTCAACCATGGTTGGCACAAGTGCTTTTTACAGTCCCCGCCTTGAGCAGACGCCGAATCCCCTTCCCACTCGCCAAACCCGCCGGGAACGCGACGAATAAGATTGTAAAAACTTGCGCAAGACATTAAATTTCCGGCGTGTCCGCCGGTCGATATACTTGTTTTTGTTTCCGATGCGCCTGGCTCTGGTTGTTTACCCCGGTGATCCTGATGGCGGGGTCAGCGGGCGCCCAAACGCCCGCCGGGAATCCGAGCATCAACATCATCTTTCCCACGGGCGGGGAAATGTTCTCCTTTCCCACCAATTTCCAGATCATCGCGAAAACTGTGGATTCCAGCGAAACGATCACCAATGTTCAGTTCTTCAGCGATGGCGGATTGCTCGGCAACGGAGGACAAGTAGTGCTCGATCCACCGGGCGTGAACGGTGTCAAGGGACCGGTCTATCTGCTGACTTGGTCCAACGTGCCGCAGGGCGTTCACATCCTAACAGCGGTGGCTACCGACAATAAAGGCGTCTCCGCCGCCTCGCCGCCAGTCTTTATTACGGTCGCGCCCTCATGGACGTCCTTGGTCCGCATCACCAGTCCGGCCAACCGCGCGGTTTTTTACGCGCCGGTGGACATCCCCATCACCGTCTATGCCGTGCCAGCAGTTGAGGGGGATACTTACAATCCTTACGCGATCGGCAACGTGGAAATATTCGCTGGCACTAATGACCTCGGCCCGGCACAGAGGCTGGAGGACCCAGGCCCGCCTCCTACGGGGTTCATCCTGATAATGCCCTATCAGTTTTCATTTGATTGGAGAAGCGTGCCGCCCGGCTCTTACGCGCTCACAGCCGTCGCCACCGATGCTCCAGGCGGCTCCGTCGCTTCCGCGCCCGTCAATATCACGGTCCTCTCCGCGCCCCCGCCTTCGACCAACCTCCCGGACATTGTGACCATCATGGCCACAGATCCTGTCGCCATCTCCGGGAACAACGCTTGGTTCTGGCCCGGCCCAAACCTTTACGGCCCTAGTCCGTCGTGGACGAATTGGCCGCCAACCGAAGGGGTAGTGTTCACCAATTGGGGACCGAAGGCCGCCGTCTTCACGGTCACTCGATCCGGCTCGATGGCGAGCGATCTTGCCGTCAGTTATGGCATTGGCGGCACCGCCATCAACGGCGTGGATTATGCCAGATTATTGGGAACAGTGGAGATTCCTGCCGGCCTCTCGTCCGCCTTTATTCCGATTGTGCCGATCACGGACACCGTCATGAACCCGGCCAGCACCGTGGTTCTGAAGCTGCTTCCTTCCACCGCCGCGCCGGTTGACTACGTGGTGGGGCTCCCGCCGAGCGCCTCGGTTCTGTTTCTCAGTGATTGGCAACGTCCGCTGCCGTATCTCGTTGCCGGCATGAACTTTCTCCTCAGTGCCTCGGGTCCGGACGGCGAGTGGTTCGCCGCACAGTCTTCAACCAATCTGTTGGACTGGACGTCCCTCTGCACGAATCAAGTTGTCCAAGGGTCGATTGATTTTCTCGATCCCATCCCGCCTGGCACTGCCGCGCATTTCTACAGGATCATTCCACTTGCCAGTCCTCCGCCGCGGTAACCGCCCGGGGGCGCCACCGTGGTCGTGAAAGCGTAATGTCAAATTTTCCCAGCCAACCGCATTCGCGCCGACGAATCGGACCCTTTTCCGTTGGTTCTGGCAACCAGAAGCCGGGAATGGACCCCAGCGCCACTCCCATTGTCGAATTCGCCCGCCCGCTTCCATCTTGACCTCCCGCCTCATCCTGATACCATGACACCGAGCACCAAGACCGACCCGGCATGAGCACGTCGAGCCCGGTTTTGGAACGCCTTTCGGGAGAACGTCTTATGGGAACACCGAGATCTTCCTGTTCCGCCCGGCGCAAGGTTGCGAGCGGCCCTCTTTCTTTGACCGCGTTCCGTCGTTCATGCTTGCATCATGAAGGCCGCCGCTCCAAAGGCTTCGCCGTGCGCGCGTTATTCAATAAAAGAGAACTCCTCACTAAAGGATGATTATGTCAGTTATGACCGGACTTTCAGGGAACGAAATGTATTGTCTGGCGCTGAAGGGATTCAGCCCCGGACACCTCGTTATTGGGAACAGCGTTTATTCACTGGGTGTCATCGGCGGGATCGGCGCCGGTTTCCAAAGCGCTTTCGGCGGCGAGGTTACGCAGATTACCAACATCATTCATGAAGGGCGCAAACAATCCTACGCCCGTATGTTGCAGGAGGCGCGACAGCGCGGCGGGACCGGCATCACAGGAGTGACGAGCGATCTGCGCCATTTCCACGGGAACATCGAGTTCCTCTCCGTTGCCTCCTGTGTCCAAGGGACGGGGAGCCCGGCGCCGGACGGCCTTTTCTCGACCAGCGCCGACGGCCAGGAGCTTTACTGTCAACTTGACGCCGGTTACGCGCCGCTGCAATTCGTGTTCGGCAACGTGGCTTATTCGGTTGGCATCGGAGGCGGTTTGCTCGGGAGTTTGCGCGGATTGGGACGCGGAGAAATCAAGGAGTTCAGCAATATTTTCAACGCCACCCGCCACCTGGCTCTGCAACGGATCACGTCCGAAGCCCACGCGGTCGGGGCCAACTCAGTGGTTGGGATCGTGACGCGGATCATGCCGTTCCAGGGGGTACATGAGATGCTGATGATGGGGACGGCATCCCGGAATCCGGCGTTGCCGCCCCAATACAGCCAACAACCCGTCACCAGCGATCTAACCTGCGAGGAGATGTGGAGCCTGGCGAACATTGGTTTTATGCCTTTGAAGCTGCTGATGGGCACCGCCGTGTATTCCCTCGGGGTTGTGGGAGGATTGAAGGCGATGTTCAAGTCGTTCGCCAGGGGGGAAATCAGCGATTTAACGTCCCTCATCTACGA
>Ga0206863_1095_pt1 | contig 30816 bp, 25 predicted proteins | sample Alteio_BWOrgCont_41_FD_152634 | JGI IMG/M metagenome (GOLD analysis project Ga0206863, IMG submission 152634) | Enriched cells from forest soil in Barre Woods Harvard Forest LTER site, Petersham, Massachusetts, United States -... | ecosystem: Environmental > Terrestrial > Soil > Temperate forest >...
AAGTCAGAACGAACTTTCTGGTTGAAAAAGAAACATAGTATTTCTATTGAACTGAATCTGCCAGCAAAAGTCTTGGGAATTTATGAGATATATCGTTTGGCAGGCAGGGAGGTCGAAAGCCTCAAGCTAACCGTTTTACCTCATTAACCTGCGCGAAATGTTATGGTTATCTGCGAACCGGCTCCATCGGTTTTCCTAAGGAGGCATTTTCTGGAATGAAGTCGAGACGACTATTCGTCCCAATAGCGTGCATGTTTACGACCCTGTTGGGGATGGGAGCAGCCAACGCGGAAGTACGTCTTCCGAATGTCTTGAGCAGCCACGCGGTTCTGCAACGCGACTCTCCGATTCATATCTGGGGCTGGTCCAATCCGGGCGAGACCGTTACCGTCCGCTTTCATGACCAGACGCGCTCCGCCGGCGCCAGCAATCTCGGCATCTGGAGCCTTTGGCTCATGCCTGAGCGTGCGGGCGGACCTTATACGCTGACCGCGCAGGGCAACGCCGCCGGAGAGCCGCCAGTCACTCTTTCCGACCTCCTCGTCGGCGACGTGTGGCTCGCCTCCGGCCAGTCCAACATGGAGATGCCGCTCAACGGCTTTCCCGGCAACGCTGTGCTCAAGAACGGTGCGCAGGAAATTGCCCAGGCCAACCTTCCCACCGTGAGGCTGCTGCGCATCGAGAAGAAAAGCGCCGACTATCCGCTCACCGATGTCTCCGCCACCTGGACCGAATGCACCCCGCAGACCGCCGCCGAATTCTCGGCCGTCGCCTATTTCTTCGGACGGGAAATCAATGCGCGCGAACATGTCCCCATCGGCCTGATTGATTCGACGTGGGGCGGAACGCCGGTCGAATCCTGGATCAGCATGGACACGCTCGGTGCAGACGCCGGACTCATGCCTGTCTTTGCTTCGTGGGCGAAGTTCTCCGATCCACTAAGCAACAGTGATCTGCTCATCGCCGCCGAAAAACGCGAGGACGAGGCCGCCGCCCAAGCCCACCAACCCGCGCCCAAGCACGACTGGCATCCTTCGCCGCTTTCCTGGAAGCCCGCGAGCCTCTACAACGGCATGATCGCGCCCGAAGTGCCGTACACCATCAAAGGCGTCATCTGGTATCAGGGCGAAACCAACAGCGAGCCTAAGCGAGCGCCGATGTATGCAAAGCTCTTCCCCACGCTCATTGCCGACTGGCGCAGCAAGTGGAACGAAGGCAACTTCCCTTTTCTCTTTGTCCAGATTTCGAACTACGACGCTCCTGCGGAAAACTGGGGCACGGTCCGCGACGCCCAGCGCCGGACGCTCGCGGTCACAAACACTGGCATGGCCGTAACTCTTGACATCGGAGAGGCCGACAACGTCCACCCACCGGATAAACAGACCGTAGGAGCGCGGCTCGCTCTCGCCGCCCGCGCAACGGTCTATAGCGAACCGCAGCTCGCCTACTCCGGCCCGCTCTTCCGCACAGTTACGACTGAAGGCTCGTCTATGCGCGTGTGGTTCGATCACGCAGCCAACGGCTTAGCCTTCCACGGACCGCAACTCGAAGGATTTGAAATCGCCGGAGCCGACGGAAAGTTTGTTCCCGCGACCGCGAAGATCGACGGCTCAACCGTCATCATCGAGGCGCAAGGCGTCACCGAACCCAAAGCCGTCCGTTATGGATGGGCAACCTTTACCAACGCGAACCTCTTCAACAAGGAAAACCTGCCCGCGTCCACGTTTACGTCGGAGTGAGTTGATCGAAATCAGTTTCAAATAGGTTATTAGGGGAGCGTTGTTGACATCCACAACGCCCCTGTCGAATTTGTCATCCCGACCGCAGCGTAGCGAAGCCGAGGGACCTGCATTTTTTCTTTTTCGCAGTAAAGCGTACGCGAAAACCCTGGACTTCTCCCAACGAGAGGAACTGCAGGTCCCTCCACTCGCTACGCTGCGGTCGGGATGACAAATTCGAGAGGAACACAAGGATGTCAACAAAGCTGCTCGATACGTTGATACCGTACTAAATCCTTGCCAGCACATCGTCTCCATCGATCTTTATCTCATACAGCTCAACTTTGGTCTGCGGAGAATGCACAGCCGCGCCCGTCCTGAGATCGAACGCCCACGCGTGCCATGGGCAAACCAACTTACCGCCTTCAAGCATTCCCTGTCCCAGCGGGCCGCCGCGATGCGGGCACACATTATCCATGGCACAAATCGCGCCGTTCTCATTCGCGATACATAAAGTTTTCTCACCAACAACGATCTCGCGCGCGTCCCCTGAAGGGGGCAGCTCGGACTTCGCGCAAATCCGCACAAACTCTGACATAAGTTCTTTCGCTTCCTCGATGATGTGGTCCTGAGCACGCTGACTCTTCCTCATGCTACGCTCATCTTCAGAATGCACGACCCGCAGCCCCCAAATCCACCTGCGACGCCATCCGCGCCTAAAGATGTGCGTCTGTGGTGTCCGAATTGCGCCAAAGAAGTCGACGATCCTCTCGTCTGCGGCGACTGCTCCGCCGTCATCTGCCGCGTCTGCGGAACACCTCTCGAATCCGCCGACGAACTCGCATTCGGATAACCATCTTCAACGACTGTCATCCTGACCCTGAACGAAGTGAAGGGGAAGGATCTGCTTTCCCCTGTTCAACCATGAACCTCAGCATCACCGGATAAACTTAAGAAAACCATTCCATGCCGAAGCAGAAACAATCGCCAGCTACACGTAAAGTTCGTCCAAAACACGCCCGCGCCGCCGGATGGCAAGACCCCCTGCGCCCGCAGCAGCCTCTCGTCAGCGGAAAATGGCTTCTCGGAGCTATGGGAGCGATGCTCGCATTGGGCGCCGTCTGCGCGTATGCCACGCTCTGCCTGCTCTTCTATCAGGGCAGCTGGCAGCTCATCTTCCATCCCTCGCGAACCATCGGCGCAACTCCCGCCAGCCTGAACATTCCTTACGAAGAGATCAAATTCAACTCCACCGAGACCGGCAAGCCGCAACTCGCAGGCTGGTGGATTCCCGCCGGAGACACCGCTCGTTATCCCTCCCGCGCCATCCTTTTCCTGCATGATGGCCATGGATCGCTCTCCGATACGGTCAGCCAGCTGCAGGCATTGCACGCCCTCGGCATTAACATCTTCGCCTTCGACTATCGCGGCTTCGGCCAGAGCGCCGATCAGCACCCGTCCGAAGCAAGCATGAATCAGGATGCCGACGCCGCCCTGGCCTACCTCACCAGCACTCGCCACTTGCCTGCGCACTCCATCATCGTCTACGGAGCCGGCATCGGAGCGGCCGTCGCCGCTTCCACCGCATCGCGACACGCGGAGGTTGCCGCCGTGGTCCTCGAAAACCTCAGCCCTCCGGCATCGACCCTCTTCGCCGCCGACGGCCGCGCAAAAATCCTGCCCGTTCGCTTACTCACGAGCAACCGCTTCGATCCCGCTGAGATACTCAAGGCGCTATCTACGCCAAAGCTCTTTCTCGAACGCGGTACCAGCCCGCCAACGGAAACCGCATTTCACGCCGCACACGATCCCCGTCAACTCTTCCAGATTGCCCCTGAAGATCAGGCAAAGTATCTGGAAACCATGCAGCGCTTTCTGGACGAGCAATTTTCGCAACCGTAAACTTCAAACACTCTGACAAAACCTCTCAAGGAGCTTCACGGATGTTCACATGGCTGGACCGTTTTCAACCGCTGGGAGTGCTCATCGCTCGCATCGTTCTCGGCACCATCATGCTCGTTCACGGCTGGCACAAAATCTTCCCGCGCGGCTCGCTCTACAGCTTCGCGCAAACGGTCGGCCACCTCAGCCTGCCCTACTGGTTAGGGTATGTCGCAGCCTTCACGGAATTTTTCGGCGGAGCGCTGCTCATCCTCGGCCTGCTCGTCCCCATCGCAGCTCTCGGCGTAACCATTGATATGGCCGTCGCCGTGCTCAGGGTCCATCTACACCACGGGCTTCTCGGACCGCAGGGATTTGAATTCCCGCTGTCGCTCTTTGCCCTGGCATTACTGATTCTCTTCAGCGGCTCCGGATATCTGGCGGTCGACTCCTACATCGGAATCAGCCGTGGAAGGCGTTAAAACAACGAGAGAACGAAGTCAGAAAATCTTAAAGTCAAGCTTTCAAAATATTAAGGAAGTGATTGTTTTGTAATTGTGCTCCCGGAAACACCAGGTTCAGGTTGCGTGCGCCTACTGTCTTGTAAGCTGTCTCACCCAGAACCTGCCGGAAGTCCGTCGTAACCGCCAGATCGCGGCCCTCGTAAAGCTGATCCTGCCGCATCCCCGGCCACTTGCCGTAGACGCGTCCGCCCTGCACCTCTCCACCAAGAACGAACATCACGTTCGCATGCCCATGATCGGTACCACCGGTACCGTTCTGATGCACCGTCCGCCCAAACTCCGACATCGAGACGAGCACAATGTCATTTGCCTGATCGCCCATGTCCGTCCAGAAAGCGGCGATGCCTTCGCTGAACTCCTTCAGCCGATTCGCAAGCTGCCCATTTACATTGCCTTGATTCTGATGCGTGTCCCATCCGCCGATATCTGCAAACGCCGCCTCGACGCCAAGGTTGGCCTTCAGCAACTGCGCGACTTGTCTCAAGCTGTTTCCAAAAGGGCCGTTAGGATAATTCGCTCCCGGCGCAGGCGTGTACTTTGCCGGATCGGCAGCCTTCAACATCTTCACTGCCTCAAAAGTCTCCGATCCCGTGCCATGCAGCACCGTATTCACACTGTCCGCATACATCGCCTCAAAGCTGGTAGCAATCGGAGCGGCCGCCGGACTCTGCCCACCCACGCTGAAGTCATGAACATTATTGATGGCGACTGCGGGAATTTTGCCTTCGAGCGTCCTCGGCACCTGCGAACCCAGCGCCACCGCTCGGAACGCCGAGTATTTCCGACTTCTGTAGGCATCGTCTTCCGCCTGCAGCGCGCGGTTCAGCCAGCCATCGGTCGTGACCTTCACCCCCGGCGTGCCGCTTTCCATATAATCCTGCGCGTCAAAGTGCGACCGCGTCGGGTCCGGCGATCCGCAGGCATGAATGATGGCAAGATGCTTCTGGTCCCAGAGCGGTTTCAACGGCTGCATCGCCGGATGCAGCCCGAAAAATCCATCCAGATCGACAACCTGGTTCTGCTGGATAGCGATCGTCGGCCGCAGCTGATAATAGGCGCTCTCGCGGTGCGGCACAACAATGTTCAAGCCGTCCGCCGCCCCGCGCTGGAAGATGACGACCAGCTTCTTCCCCTGCGCCTGCGCGGTCGTAGCCTGAGCGAGCACGGTCCGCACCAGAAAACCTGGAATGGCTGAGGTGCCAACCACGGCCATCGCTCCGCCCTTCATCAATGCTCGCCGCGTAATCGCCATAAGAAAAGGAGCCTGCAAATAAATCGCTTATTTCTGCAAACCAGTCTTCACGGGCAAAGTTGCGCCCATCCACAAAATATCGGCGCGATCAAGGATTCACCGTTCTGTAACCTGCCTCTCCATCTCACTCAAAGTGTGTTCATGAGGTTTCCATGTTCAACCTGCTACCCAAAGATGAAAAGTTTTACGACGAGATGGAGGCTCTGGCCACCCATGTCGTGCATGCTTCCGGCGAACTGGAGAGCATCGTCGACCACTTCCCTGATTTCGACGGCAGCCTCGGAGCCATTGAACGCGATCGGCTTGGCAGCAAAGCCGTCTTCCAGGAATCGCTTCTCCGGCTCGACAAGGCCTTTATCACCCCCATCGACCGCGAAGACATCCTCAACCTCATTACCGAGATGTATGGAGTCGTCGACCGCATCGCGGAACTATCGCAGCGCTTCCGGCTCTATAAATTGCAGAACCTATTCCCCACCCTGGTCGGCCAGAGCAAAAACCTTAAAGCGATGGCCGACGAGCTGCAAAAGATCATTCGTGGCCTGCGCAAAAAGGAGAAGCTCAGCGATCTCAAGCCACGGATCGATGCAATCAGCGGCATCATGGAAAATGTCCGCCGCGACCGTGACGAATTTCTCGGCTCTCTCTTCTCTAAAGACGCCGATCCTCTCGACGTATTGAAAAAGCGGGAACTTCACGAGCTTCTCGAAGACGCAATCGAGCGCTGCGAAGAAGCCACGGAAGTCATGGCGCGCGTACTGCTGAAAAACAGCTGAGGCCTTATGTCGACACTCACCTTTGTCATCCTTCTGATCGGTGTCGCGCTGGTCTTCGACTTTTTCAACGGATTCCACGATGCCGCCAACTCCGTTGCAACCGTCGTCACCACCCGCGTGCTTTCGCCGGTACAGGCCGTCATCTGGGCCGCATTCTTCAATTTTGTCGCCGCCTTTCTCTTCGGCACCGGCGTTGCCAAGACCATCAGCGAAAAGCTCATCGACCCGAAAGCCGTCGACGTATACGTCATCTGCGGCGGCCTTATCGGAGCCATTGTGTGGGACATCAATACCTGGCTCATGGCCCTCCCCACCAGCTCCTCGCATGCCATCATCAGCGGCTACGCGGGTGCAGCCATCGCTAAGGCCGGTTTCTCATCGATCCTCATCAAGGGCTGGATTCCCGTCATCGTTTTCCTAATCATTTCGCCCGTCATCGGCATGATCCTGGGCTGGGCCATCATGACGGCTGTCAGCTGGCTCAGCCATCGCACCGAGCGCCACAAGGCCGAGCGAACCTTTCGTCATCTCCAGCTTATTTCCGCGGGTCTTTACAGCCTGGGCCACGGTACCAACGACGCGCAGAAAACGATGGGCATCATCGCCGCTCTCCTCGTCGCCGCCGGAAAAGAGCAATGGAGCAAGCCCGGCGGCTTCATGTCCGACTTTCATCTCTTCGGCATCAAACATCAGATCGCCTGGTGGATCATCCTCAGCTGTCACGCTGCCATGGCCTTAGGCACCATGGCCGGAGGATGGCGCATCGTGCAGACCGTCGGCTCACGCATCACGCCGCATCTGCGTCCTCTCGGCGGGTTTTCAGCAGAAATGGCTGCCGCAACCACCATCGGCCTTGCCACGTTGGCCAACGTTCCTATTTCCACCACGCATGCCATCGGCGGCGCCGTCTCCGGAGTAGGAGCGACTCGCGGCTGGCATGCGGTTCGCTGGATTTGGGGTGAGCGTATTGTCGTCGCCTGGGTTGTCACCTTCCCCGGCGCAGCCCTGATCGGAGCTGCAGGCTACCTGCTGGCGCACTGGGGCATTCAGCCCTTCATTCACTAAACGGCAATCGCTCCGGAACAAGGAATTACCTATCCCCGAGCTGGGGGTATCAACACAACTCGATATCCGTTCGTCGGAAATCGTCTCCCTTCGCCAGCAGCGGCTCGCCTAAGATCTTTGCCAGCGCATAGGCGAAGCAGTCTCCGAAGTTCAATGCCGCCGGGTGCCTGCCTTTGCCATACTTGCGCCATGTGGTGCGTGCAACTGCCACAAGGTCGCTATCGACAGGCATCACTTTCACATCTGCATCATAGAGAAAAAGATCAAACTCTCGACCAGCTGCTTCACCAGCCCTCGCCTCCAACACGATGCCTGCTTCAAATGCATTTGCCGCAGAAATGAGCTTGGTTCCCGCTTTCGCTATCAAATCGAGAAACCGCTCACCCTCCGCTTCTTCCAGCAAAATGGCAACGAGAGCCGAGCTATCGATCACCATTACCGTGGAATCCCATTTTCGTCATACCCCAGAATTTCATCCTCGGATCGCGTGTCGAGAATCGGCATGGCATGCACACGCTTCACGATTTGTTCCAGCTTCGCTTTGACCACCTCATGCCGCCTCTGTTCCTTCCCCAGCCGCTCCAAGCGCTCCCTCAAAGACTTCTGGATCGCCTCGGTAAGAGTTTCCCCGGTCTCCTTCGCAATCTGCCGCGCAAGCTGTTCGGTCTCCGCATTTTTAATGCTCAAAGCCATTTTTCTACCTTGCTACCCAATTTTCTATAATTCTACCAACCTACATCGTATTTCAATACAACAAAACCACTCTGCTTTGCCTCTGACCGAAAAGTACCTCTGAGGAGAGTTTGGTTATGAAGGCTGCAGGAATTCTTTTAATCGTTCTTGGTGTGATCGCGCTCATCTATGGCGGAATCACCTACACCACCCATAAAAAAGTCATCGACTTGGGCCCGATCCAGGCGGAAAAGAAAGAGACGCACGACATCCCGCTGCCTCCGATTCTCGGAGTCGTGGCCATTGTCGGCGGAGGAGCCATGCTGCTCATCGGCGGCAAGTCCCGCTAGCAGGCAGTCAGAGAGAGGCATTCAGATGGGAATGGAATATTCCCATCTGAATTCGTAAAGAACGTGCAAATCACCAGCCCCGATACGCAATCCGGCAGCTATTTGCCGGTATTCGCAAACTGGATGCACTGCCCCTGGTTCTTGAAACCGAAGTTCTTCCAGCCACCGTTTTGACACAGCTCTTTGAAGGCAGGAGTAAGCAGAAAGGGACGCAGGTCGCTACCGCGCGCGCCCACCCCAACGATCTGCCCCAGATCATTGATGCCGTATGCCACCTGTAGCTCCCAGCCCTGGTTCTTCGGAATCAGGTTGTTGAGGTCATCCATCACCTTGGTATTGACGAGGAAGGCGTGCTGGATCGTGTTAGCTCTGTCGATAAAGGAATAACCGACCACCTGGCCAAAGTCGTTAATCGACATGCCAACACTGTGTGGACCGCCCAGTGTGCCGAGATCATCGGTGGCAGGATTCATAGGCCGGTTGGCCGCCGTGCGAAAAGCGTGTTGGATGGTCTCCAGGCTGTCCATAAAGGAATAACCGGTCACCTGGCCAAAGTTGTTAATAGATATTCCGACACTGTCTGGACCGCCCAGTGTGCCGAGATCATCGGTGGCGGGATTGATGCGACGGTTCGGCTCGGTGCGAAAGGCATGCATCTCTATGTCGTCGGGGATGGAAGCAAAGCCGGTCACCTGGCCAAAATCATTCATGCTAAACGCAGCGCTCTGCGTACCGCCAAACGTGCCGAGATCATCCGTGGCAGGATTGATGCGACGGTTGGGCTCAGTGCGAAAGGCATGCATCTCTAGGTCGCCGCTGGTGGAAGCAAAGCCGACTGCCTGGCCCCAGTCATTGAGACCAAAAGCCTCACTCTCCGAACCGCCGAGCGTGCCGAGATCATCGGTGGCAGGATTGATGCGACGGTTGGGCGCAGTGCGAAAGGCGTGCAAAGGGGCACTATCCGTGATGGCGGCCGATCCGGCCGTCTGGCCGAGGATGTTGATACTCTGAGCGAAACTTTGCACACCACCGAGCGTGCCGAGATCATCGGTGGCAGGATTGATGGGATGGTCGGGCGCGGTGCGATAAGCAAGGAAGCCATTGTCTCCGCTGGTCAAGCTTGCGCCTGCTACCTGACCCTCTAAGTTAATAGCGTATCCGAAACCTTGCGTTCCCCCGAACGTGCCGAGGTCGGTAACGAAATATCTGGTCTGTGCGTGAAGAACCGAGGCAATATCCACGAGCAGCAATGCCGCAAACAGCCTGACTAGGTGCAATGATAAAAACCGTTTCACGGTTTTGTTTCCTCTCTCTGGTCAATTGAGCTTTGGGGGAGAGGCGAGCAGTGGGATTCTGGCTTATTTCGTTCCGCGTTACAAGGAAAAAGTTATTCACACCCGTTATCGAAGTGGAACGTGACAGAAACTAAACGTGATCGAAGTTGAAGATAACCGGAGTTGAACGTGACTGAAGTTGCAAGCCGCCCAAGCTGCAGGTATAGGTGCGGACGCCTTTTCCCAGTGGATTTCGAATCACGATTTTCTTCAGGCGTTAGCGGAACCCGTCATAAGCGGAGTATGCGAGGTCAAGAAAAAAGTCACACTGCGTTGCCATTTCATTGATTCCAAGGAATTGTCGTCGCAACAAGCAGTGGCATAGTATTCCCCACAAATCAGCTATCCTGAAAGTAACGATAGCGAATCGTCATTCTGACCCTGAACGAAGTGAAGGGGAAGAATCTCAACGATCTCGCTTAGACTCAGATCGCTGAGATTCTTCCTCACTGTAGTCGTCAGAATGACGGTGATGCATTGCAAGGAAGCCCGTTTATGCAGCTAAGTGCATTTCATTGCACGAATTTGCAAAAAACATAGGACCCCGGGGGGCGGGCTAATATTTCGCCAGCTCCGCGATTGCCTTGTAAATGGTCTCGGGCTGCGGCAGGATCACGTCCTCGAGCTGCGGCTGGTAGGCCACGAACGTGTCCATCGCAGCCACGCGCTTTACCGGCGCGTCCAGGTCCTCGAACAGCTCGTCGGCGATGCGAGCGGCGATTTCAGCCCCGTAGCCCCAGCTCAGCATGTCCTCATGGGCGACGATCACGCGGCTGGTCTTCTTCACCGAAGTCGCAATCGCCTCCCAGTCGTAAGGGCTGAGTGTGCGCAGATCAAGAATCTCCGTCTCGATGCCCTGCTCGCGTTGCGCCTTCTGCGCCGCCTGCAAGGCGCGCGGAACCACTGCGCCATAGGTCACGATGGTGAGGTCTTTGCCGGCACGCACAGTCTTAGCCTTGCCGAACGGGACCATGTAATCCGGTCCCGGATAGACCGCGCGGCCATAGGTCTCGCGGTAAAGCCGCTTGTGTTCGAGAAAGAGCACCGGATCGTCGCAGCGAATCGCCGTGCGCAGCAGCCCGTTGGCGTCGAGCGCGTTCGACGGAAAGACCACGCGTACGCCGGGCGTATGCGTAAAGATGTTTTCCCCGCACTGCGAGTGATAAATCGAGCCGCCCGTCAGGTAGCCGCCAATCGCAACGCGGACGACAGCAGGCGATGAAAACGTTCCGTTCGAGCGCCACCGCATCAGGCTCAGTTCGTTGCGCATCTGGTGCATGGCAGGCCAGAAGTAGTCGAAGAACTGGATCTCGACCACCGGCTTCATGCCGCGCACACTCTGGCCCACTGCACGTCCGACAATGTTGGCTTCGGCCAGCGGCGAATTGAAGGCGCGGTCGCTGCCGAACTCGGCCTGCAGCCCGGCGGTCAGCTTGAAGACGCCGCCTTTGCCCTTGACCAGCCCTTCGCGCAGATACTCGTCACGGCTGCAATCGGCCACATCTTCGCCGAAGACGATGATGCGCGGGTCGCGCCGCATCTCGTCTTTCAAACAGGCGTTGATGAGGTCGGCCATCGTGCGCTCCTGCGCGTCGGCCGTCTGCGCAGGCTGTGACTGCAGTTCGGCGCGCGTTGGATCGTAGTCCTCGGAATAGACATGCAGCGGGATGCTCGCAGGCTCCGGAAACGGCGCGCGGAGTGCCCGTTCCGCTGCCAGGCGAACCTCTTCGTCAGCCTGCTTTTCTAGGCGGTTGATCGCCTCTGCGTCAAGAATGCCCTCGCGCAGCAGGAACATCTGCATCTTCTGCAACGGGTCGCGCAGCGAATCGGCCTCCAGCTCGCTTTTCGGCCGGTATGACCGCTCGTCATCTGAAAGCGAATGCGAATAGGGGCGAATCACATGCCCATGCACAAACGCAGGCCCGTTGCCTGCGCGGCAATAAGCAACCGCTTCTTCAAAAGCGCGGTAGCTTTCGATCGGATCTGTGCCGTCAACTTCGGCGAAGTAGAAGTTCGGAAAATTGGCAACCAGCTTGGAGATATTGCCGCCGGGAGTATTGACCTCGACCGGCGTCGAAATCGCATACTCGTTGTCCTCGACCACGAACAAGACCGGGAGCTTTTGGTTCGACGCCGTATTCAGCGCCTCCCAGAACTCGCCCTGGCTGGTCGAGCCTTCGCCGAGCGAGATGTAGACGACCTCGTCGCCGTGAAAGGTCACATCTTTGAAGGCGCGATAGTCGCCCTCATGCTTCTCAGCCGCTTCCGGATGACGCGAGAAATAGCGCCCTGCCTCGGCGCAGCCCACAGCATGCAGAGCCTGGGTCGCCGTGGCCGACGACTGCGAGACGATATTCAGCTTTGTGTTTCCCCAGTGCGACGGCATCTGGCGGCCGCCGCTCGAAGGATCGGAGGCAGCGCCCACTGCCTGCAATAGAAGTTCTTCGACTGTGCTGCCCAATGCGAGGCACAATGCGCGGTCGCGGTAGTACGGAAAAAACCAGTCATAGCCGGGCTTGAGCGCCATTCCCGCCGCCACCAGCAGAGCTTCATGGCCGGCCCCGGAAATCTGGAAGAAAATCTTCTGCTGCCGCTTGAGCAGGATTTCACGATCGTCCGTGCGCCGCGAAAGGTACATCAGGCGATACATCTCGATAAGGCGCTCGCTATCGAGACCGGAAATTACACTTACCTTGTTCTGTTCTGCGCCGCGGACGGCTGTTTTGGCCATTCGAAAAACCTCTACCGATCTTTACCGTAACCACCCGTTCACACAGGCGACAGGTGATTGTACAGCTTCGGGGAACGCTTGTCTGTCTCCCTACAATTGGCAAAAAAACACCGATCGCTGGCACCCCAACCAGTCTTTGATGCGTACGGTTCCTGTTCGATGCTTACAGTCCCTGTCCGGTAGCCGCTGGTTTGTATTCCTATTGTAAGAAAAGTGAAAACACCCCAGCCAGCCGTTACGATGGAGAAACTAATTCTGGGGCTCGCGCGTCGTGCAAAATTCGCAACTCATTGACCATCGTTCCGTTTGCATGCTTTAATTCAGCGTTTTCATGAATATGCCATGCCTGAGATATCCCATAGCATCAGGATGGGCACGTGACGTTCATATCGTGTCCGGGGTTTGATACGTTTCTGATTCCGGGAAGCTGCAGGTACCGGAAGGGTAGAACAGGTAGTTGCAACTTTCTGGAGGATCTTGAATGCCGTTTTTCTCTTCATTGGCTGCGTCTTTCTGGCAGGCCACTGATATCTCAGATGTAAGTTCCAGCAGCATTTATCTCTGGATCGCGCTTGCGGTTGGCGTTCTCGGCCTGCTTGCGGCACTGATCTTTGCGCGCTCCGTTCTCGGAGCTGATTCTGGAACCGCCGACATGCAGCGCATCTCGGACGCAATTCGCCAGGGCGCTGAAGCCTTTATGCGCAGGCAGTATGGCACCATTGCGATGATTGCCGTAGCCCTCGCTATTATTCTTTTTCTTGGCTATCATCTTTCGCCGTTTACTGCCCCTTATGCAAATAAAGTAGTCATCAGCTTCCTCATCGGCGCTACCTGCTCGGCCCTAGCTGGGCAGACAGGCATGTGGGTCTCGATCCGCTCGAATATCCGGACGGCTTCTGCGGCGCGCACCAGTCTGGGCAAAGCGTTGCAGATCGCCCTCCGCGGTGGCGCGGTCACTGGGCTGATTGTTGTGGCGCTTTCGCTGCTCGGCGTAGGCATTCTGTTCCTCGCGTTTGGCGGACTGAAAAATCCGCAACAAACGCCTTATCAATTGGTTGGCTTCGGCTTTGGCGCGTCGCTGGTTGCGCTTTTTGCCCAGCTTGGCGGCGGAATCTTCACCAAGGCTGCCGATGTTGGTGCTGACCTCGTCGGTAAGGTGGAAGCTGGAATTCCCGAAGACGATCCGCGCAATCCAGCCGTCATTGCAGACCTTGTTGGCGACAACGTGGGCGACTGCGCCGGCCGCGGCGCGGATATCTTCGAGTCGACCGCAGCGGAAAATGTTGGCGCTATGATTCTCGGCGCCGCACTCTACCCCGTCTTCGGGATCAAGGGCATCCTCTTCCCGCTGATCGTGCAGGCCATCAATCTAGTTGCCAGCATTGTCGGTGTCAGCATTGTGCACAGCAAGGAAGAGGAAGACCCCATGCACGCGCTGAACAAGGGCTACTACGTCACTTCGTTTCTGGCGCTGGTGGGTTTCGCAGCGGCGGTCTATTACATGCTGCAAGGACGCTGGTGGCTGCTCGCCTGTGGTGTCTGCGGCATCATCACCTCATTCCTCTTCGTCCGTATCACCGAGTACTACACGGAGACGCGCTTCCGTCCGGTTCAGAGTATCGCCAAGGCTTCCCTCACCGGCCCGGCGACGAACATCATCAGCGGTCTTGCGGTCGGCATGGAAACGCCTGCTGTGCCTGTGCTTGTGATCAGCGCTGCTCTGCTGCTCAGCTACTACTTCGGCACTCTCGGCCTGGCGGACGTGACCACCATCTCGAATTACTCGAAGGGTATCTACGGTACGGCCATCGCAACAATGGGCATGCTCTCTTCGGCTGCTTATATTCTGGCGATGGATACCTTCGGGCCCATTACCGACAATGCCGGCGGGATTATTGAGATGAGCAATCAGCCCGAGAGTGTCCGCGAGAAAACAGATAAGTTGGATGCGGCTGGCAATACAACCAAAGCACTTACGAAAGGCTATGCCATCGGCTCTGCGTCGTTGGCTGCCTTCCTGCTTTTCTCGGCGTATCTTGAAACCATCCACGACATCGTTAACCAGCGAGTGACGGCAGCAGGAGGCGTGCTACCTACCGGTTGGAGCTTCTCAAACGTCAACCTCGCTTCCGTACCCGTCTTTGTGGGCGCGCTGCTGGGCGCGATGCTCACGTATCTCTTTTCGTCCATGGCCATCAAGGCCGTGGGACGCGCTGCGCAGACAGTGATTCAGGATGTTCACCAGCAATTCAGGGAAAATCCGGGCATCATGGAGGGCACGTCACTGCCGGATTACGGACGCTGCGTACACATTGTCACGGGAGCCGCGCTGAAAGAAATGGTGCTGCCCGGCGTGCTAGCCGTCGCCATGCCACTTGCGGTCGGCGTCATCTTCCGCCATTTCAGCTCCAATTTTCGCATTCACGAAACGCTCAACGTCCCCCTCATCAATGGAGTCCCGATTAACCTTGGCGGAGCAGAAGCGGTGGCAGCTCTGCTTATGGTGGGAACTATCTCCGGCATCCTGCTTGCCATGCTGATGAACAACGGCGGTGGTGCATGGGACAACGCCAAGAAGTACATTGAAACCGGAGCATACGGCGGTAAGCGTTCAGAGGCTCACAAAGCAGCCGTTGTCGGCGATACCGTTGGCGATCCATTCAAGGATACGGCGGGACCATCGCTGCACGTGCTGATCAAACTGCTGGCCACGGTCACACTGGTGCTGGCTCCCCTCTTCGTTTAACCACTACTGCGTTCCATGCAAGGGGCCTCTCTTTCAGGAGGCCCCTTGCCTTTGTAAGGTTCCATCTCGATTCCGCAGAAACTCTGTTATCGTTCGTGCAAATGGCTTCGACCACTCTCACACCCTGGTACCAAAGAAAAACAAAAGACTGGCAATATTACCGGTCTGTCCCCTTCAACAGATTATGGGCGTTGTATGCCGGTGCTTTTTGCCTGTTTGCCGTCACTGGCTTCTTTGGAGACATGCTGAGCCTCGGCCACATGCCTTATGTCGCGGTGATTTTGAATGCCATCTGCAGTGGGCTGGTCGCCATCACTTATAGCATCGTCGCGACGCGCCTCAATCCATATTTCTTCATCATCCTTACCATTCTTCAAATCCCTTTGTGGATAGGATTCAGCTTCTTTATCTCCTTCCTCATTTCGCACTATCACCTGCAACCCGTCCCGACTCCGTCAGGCATCCGCTTTGCGGCTGCCAGCATGCTCGTCCTGGTCATCGTTTCCTACTTACTTTTCGTTCGTTTTCTTCGCGTGGAAGGCCGCGAGACTTTCCGCCTGCGCAACGAGCTTCAGCTCGCACATGGAATACAAAAGACTTTGGTACCACCCATCCATATGCGAACCTCCGAATTTGAGCTATATGGCCGTTCTGATCCAAGCGATCAAGTAGGCGGCGATCTCGTCGATGCCGTGCTTCTTGATGACGGCAGCACGGTCGCATACCTCGCCGACATTGCCGGTCACGGCCTGCAGGCTGGCATCCTGATGGGGATGCTTAAAACAGCGGCGCGCACTGCCCTGCTGGATGCAGGCTCCATGGAATCCCCCGCTGTTTTGCCCTCTCTCATGGAGCGCTTGAACCGCGTGCTTCCCAGTGTGAAAGAGCCGCAAATGTATGCGACATTCGCCGGCTTCCTCCTGAATCCTGATGGCAGCGTCTTCTATGCGCTGGCTGCGCACCCACCGATCCTGCACTATCGCATGCAAACAAATGACCGGCGCGTGACACCGATATCCGCCGAGCAATTTCCTCTGGGGCTTCTTCCCGTCACTGGTTTTTCGTCCGAAGACACGACCATGGCCTCGGGCGATCTATTGATTGCAGTTACGGATGGGATTCTTGAAGCGTGCAATCAAAGCGAAGAAGAGTTCGGGCTAGATCGATTGGAAAACACTATTGTGAACCATTCCATAGATAGCCTTCCAGCGCTGGCCGATGCCATACTGAACGCGGCCCGCGCCTTTGGCAAACAGGTAGACGACCAGACACTGCTGCTGATCCGGCGGCAATAGCACAATTATGCAGTAGCATGCAGGATGCGGCGCGCCGCCAGGAGCGCCATCAGCCGCGTAATTCCACTGATCAACAGATTGACGCCAACGATAGTAGCGATCGCCCATGCCGCGCTGGATGGCCAGCGGTCCAGAATCAGGAAGGCAAGCAGCAGAGTAATGATTCCGTCAAAGAGCAGCCATGACGAGCCGGTATTTTTTCTCAGCGGGAAAAAACTGAGGATGGCGAAAAGACCTTCAATCACGAACATGATTCCAAGGACAAAGGTGAAGGAGACCAATCCCAGGACGGGGTGCATAAAGAGCCAGACTCCGCCGATAATATAGACAATCCCGACCAGTGTTCGCCATAGATAGCCGCCCAAACTACCGGCGACCGCGGCAGTGGTCAGATGGATCACGCCTGACACGATGATCAGCACGGAGATCACGATCGCCGTACTGATTCCGGCGATCATGGGCAACGACAACGCAATGATTCCACAAATAATCAGAATCACGGCCCAGAGAATTGCCAAACCTGTAACGCGATGTACGGTACTGCTGAGAGTATCTGTCGACATGCGACCCTCCTGGGAGAATGATCACCACCAACACAGATGCAGCACATTATTTTGCAGAGGGGTCATGTGAAACGCCTTACGACGCTGAGCCTCCGACCGCTCCATCATACTGGCTAAAACGCGAAATTGCGAAGCTCAACCGTTAACTTCCCTTCATCTTCTCTTTCACAGCTTTGGCAAGCTTCTCAATCTCTTCCGCCTTCTTAATGACGGAGACTGACATCTGGTCCTTGCGGCTCTTGTCGACTTCGTCCTTAAGCTGTTGCGCCAGGTCGAGAAGCTTGGCAGTGTCGTTCACGATATCCTGCTGACGCTGTGAATTGCGCTTGATCGCCTGCTGCTCCATGGCGCGCCGCGTCATGGCATCGCCATCGGTCTCATCAGCGGATAATGGCGACTGTCCGGGAGAAGTAGGAGCTGGGCGCGTTAAAGGCGGATTCTGTTGTGCGTTTGCCAAAGTGACACTGCCTGTAAGAAGAAGGATAGCGGCAAGCAATTTCAGCCGGGGCGAATTGGCATCTAAACATCGCATCAGGTCATTATAAGAATGTTCTCTATGATCATGACTACTCTGTATTCCTCAGTTTCTCTATTCGTTTTGACCGGACGCTTTTCCAAGCTCGGGCCAGAGTTTTTCGACGACCTGCAGGATTTTGCATACAGAATCCTGCCAAAAATTGTTGTCACCGCCGCGGTGGCATGGCTGCTCACCCGCGCGCTCAAGACCATCACCAATCGCATTGTGCGGATTACAGAGCGGCACGCGGCGAGCGCGGGGCGTCTGGCGCAGGTACGCACGCTGGCTTCAGTCATACGTGCCACCGGCATCGGCTTTATCGTCTTTCTCGCCATGCTGGAAGTCTTGCCCCTACTTGGATTTAAGCTCGAGCCGTTGCTGGCTAGCGCTGGAGTCGCCGGGGTTGCCATCGGCCTCGCGGCCCAAACCATCGTCAAAGATTGCCTGAATGGCGTGCTCATTCTGGTGGAAGATCAGTACAACGTGGGCGATAAAGTCCGCCTGGCTGGGCTTTCCGGGATTGTAGAATCCCTGTCGCTGCGCAAGACAACAGTACGTGACGGCGACGGCACGCTTTACGTGATCCCGAATTCGCAGATCACGACCGTCGCCAACCTCACTCGCGATTACTCGGTCGCTACGATCAATGTTTCCGTAGATTTCTCGGCCGACCCGGACAAGGTGCTTGCCCTGCTGAAAGAAGTCGTGATGGGAGTGCGCAACGACCCTACCTACAAAGATGTGTTCATCAGCGACCCTACGCTGCTCGGCGTCGACAGCATCAAAGGGTCGCAGGTGATCTATCCCGTGCAGCTGAAGACTAAGGCCGATCAGCAATGGGCCGCCATGCGGGAAACGCAGCGCCGCATCCGCATTGCGCTGGCTGAGAATGGATTCTTGCCTGGTGACCCACTGCGCGTATATGGATCGAATGCGCAGTTCACCGGCGCTCATGGGCCTGAAACAGGCACAAAAACGGCTGTCGCTGACCCAACCACAGCAAAGCCGAATGAGATCAACCCCTTTACCGGCGAAGGCATGTAGGCTGATACGAGTCCTACACGCCACTTAACTCTTTGAGCAGCTCCTCCGCATCGCTCGTGGGCGGCTGGCACGTATTCCCCCGGCACACAACAGCAAAGCTCGCCTGATCCTTCAGTAGCGGCAATGCCGGAAGTGTCTCAGCCAGCACTGGTGGAAGATTGGCCGCGGTTATCTGCTCGCGATGCAATGCGATCACGCTTTTGTTCACCGCATAGCGCGCGGTTGCCATCGCGGCCATCTGATGCGCATGCTCGTCTTCACCAATGACGACAACCTGAATCGGCGGCAACAGCAATCGTTCCAGTGCAAGGCCATAGGTACCCGCATATAAGCCGAAATGCTCTACAACGCCACCAAAATGCTCCAGGGTGTCCTCGGCTTTTTCGCGGAAATCCTCACGTCCGCTGAGCGCCTCCAGCCGCAGCAGCGCAGCAGCCGCAGCAGGATTCCCCGCTGGTGTCGGCGTATCCTGCAACGGCTTGCGGCGGGCAACGAGCGCACCCAGAACATCTCCCTTGGGTACCTCCGTATCGAAGAAGCCCCCGCCTGTCGCGTCATAAAAACGCGCAATCATCGCATCGCCGATTTCTATCGCAGCGTTGTAGTAGCGAACATCGCCCGTCGCCTGCCATGCGTCGACGCACGCGTGTGTCAGGAAAGCATAGTCATCCAGTACTCCTGCAACACGTTGACGCGCGGGTTTGTCATCGGTATAGGCAATGACGTGCGCGAGCCCTGACTCATTACTCCAGCCTTCGCTCAAGATGCGGTTCAGCGTCTTCAGCGCAAATTCGCGTGGAGACGCCAATTGCAATACGTGCGCCGCTTCAAGGTAAGCGGAAACCCCGAGCGCATTCCAGCTTGCGTACACAGTTTTGTCGATGAAGGGCGTAGGACGCTCGAGCCTTGCGGCGTAAAGCTTCTTGTACGCCAATGCGAGCGTAGCGCGAACCTCGTCCACACTGCGCGAGAGCCGCTGCGCCACATCCTCGACGCTGTATTTCACATGCAGCACATTTTTCTTAGGATTGTGGTGCATGTCTCCCATCTCGCCAATATCGAAATACAATCCAGCGACTGCCAATTCATCTTCAGTCAAAACAGCAGCAGCTTCTTCGCGCGTCCAGGTGAAATAATCGCCGTCGTCATCGAGCGACACATCTGCGTCCTGCGATGCATAAAAGCCGCCGCGCTCGCGGTCCGTGAGCCACTCATCCATCCAGCGCATCATATCTTTCGCGACGCGCGCAAACTCCGGCTCGACGAATGTCTGAAACGCGTGTACATAATTCTTCAACAACTCCGCGTTGTCGTAGAGCATCTTTTCGAAGTGTGGAACCACCCAGCGTTCGTCGACCGAATAACGATGAAAGCCTCCGCCCAGATGATCGTAGATCCCGCCAGCGGCCATCTTCTGGAGCGTCACAACGGCGGCCTGCTTCGCCGCTTCATTTCCGGTGCGCGCGGCCACATCCATCAACAGATCGAGTGCTGCTGGATGGGGGAACTTTGGCTGTGTGCCGAAGCCTCCATTGCTTACATCGAATTGATTCACGGCACTCGCAATCAGCTTGTCAATAAGTTCAATACCTAAAGACCCGCCGCGCCCGGAAAAACTCTCGCCATGTTCAATAGCCGCGAGCACACTGCCCGCCGTTTCCAGGGCATCGCCGCGTTTTGTCTTCCACACATCCGCCAGGGTCAGCAACACGCGCTCGAATCCCGGACGACCGTAGCGGTCATCACGCGGGAAATAGGTCCCGCCAAAAAATGGCCTTCCATCCGGGGTGAGAATCGCCGTTAGCGGCCATCCCCCCTGCCCGCTTATCGCGGAGATGGCTGCCTGGTAGCGGCTATCCACATCGGGTCGTTCATCGCGATCCACCTTCACAGCGATGTAATGCTCGTTGATCACTTGTGCCAGCGTTGCGTCCTCGTACGATTCGCGGTCCATGACGTGACACCAGTGGCACCAGACCGCGCCAATGTCGAGCAGAATAGGCTTGTCTTCTCTTGCAGCCAACGCAAATGCCTCAGGTGACCACTCATGCCATTGCACAGGCTGGTGCCTGGCCGAGCGCAAATAAGACGAGGCGGCGTGTTCCAGTGAATTGAATGAACTCATCTTTCGCAGTCTATCGCTTGCCGCGGCATGAACGGAAACAGAGTATGGGGCTATGCCGTTTGATCACGGGCAAGAACGCGAAGATAGGAATAGGCGGTAATGCCGGAAAATACAGCCGCGAAACATGTGTAAATCCAGAAGTTCATCAGCCCGACACCATCATGGTAGAAATGCGTCCAGACATGTACCTTGTAGCTGACGGCGATGAGGCTTGCGACAACGCTGGTTACAATGACCCACACGCGCCGAGCGAGCAGCCACTGCGCTGAAACAAAAAGCGCAATGGGCAAGACCGCGCAGACCCACACAATCGCGACCCCGGCAAACGTGATCAAGAGCCAGACGGCAAAACCATATCCCAACGCTGAAAATAACAGTTGAAGGTCCGGGCCGCTATTGCGCAACACTTCCACAATTTGAAAAGGCGAAGTCGCAACAAAACCGGCCGCCCATCCCAGAAGCGTTGCCAGGGTTGCTTTGCGCCATCGCCTTGAACGTGTCATGCCTCATCTCACCAGACGCTGCGCGACCTGCACATACAAATCCACTGCATCCAGAAGCTCGCGCTTGGCAAGCTTTTCATGCGGCGTGTGCGCTACATGGATCGACCCCGGACCAAGCAAAATAGGCTCACCCCAGTTCGTCAATGCGGGAATGTCCGTTGTAAATGCGGCGACCATCGTAGGCAGTCCATCCAGTTGCCGCAGCCGCATGAATGGGATCTCGAGGGTAAAGTCCACCTCCGCCAGACCCGCCAAAGCCTCCTCAATGCCCTTCCGTGTCTCTTCGGAAGGCCCTACCAGCCGCACCAGAATCTGCGCCTCCGCATGATCGGCAATCACATTCGTGGCGCGGCCGCCTTCCAGCAGACCAATATTCAGAGTGCTGGCACCAATGCCTTCCGTCACCGGCAATTCGAGCTTGAGTAAGCGGTCCAATGCTTCTACCAGCTTGTGAATCGCGCTTTCTCCCAGTTCAGGGTACGCCGAATGCGCCATCTTTCCTTTTGCCTGAATCAGCGCGCGCAAGACGCCTTTCGACGCTACCCCCAGTCGGTTGTCCGTCGGCTCCCCGTTTATGAGGAAACGGCTGCCTTTTGACTGCGTATTTGCCAACTTGGCGCCGGCAGAGTCGCGCTCTTCACCGACGACGAAAAGCAGACCGACCTGCATGCCTGTATCGCGCAGCCGTTCTGCAGCGGCAATCTGCGCTGCAATAATTCCCTTCGCATCGCATGCGCCTCGACCGTAAATATATTCATCGTCTTCGCTGCTTGGGATAAACGGAGGCACCGTATCCATGTGCGTCGACAGCACTACATCGGGTGTCTGCGCTGTTGCTCCGGCGTAGACGTTGAAACGCTCGCCTTTGTACTTGCTCTCGCCCGGCTGCGCAACAGGCGTGCGTTCGACGGTGAAACCCCGTCCTGCAAGAAACTCCGCAAGATATATGCCTACCGCGCCTTCGTTATAGGTGATCGATTCGATATCGATCAAGCTCCGCGTCAGTTGAATCGGATCTATCGTCATTGTGTCTCAGGATACCTGACCGCTTGGCTACAATAATGAAGAATGTCAATCATCTCGTCCGGTTCTGCGATCGGTTCCACGGTGTTGCGCACCATTGAAGACCTGCGCGGTCCCGCAGGCAAGCTCGAAGCCATCCTGAATGCAGGCGCGGAGAACGCACCCTACTCGGTGCTCGTGTGCCATCCGCACCCCCTCGGCGGCGGCACCATGCATAACAAAGTCGTATACCACGCAATGAAAGCTTTTCAATCGTTTGGATTGCCCGTATTACGCTTTAATTTTCGCGGAACAGGCCTGAGCGAAGGCACGCACGACGACGGATACGGGGAACAAGATGACGTTCGCGCAGCCGTGGACTGGCTCGATCATGAATTGCAGCGCCCGATTCTGTTTGCTGGATTTTCATTTGGCGCGGCAATTGGCCTGCGCACCTGCTGCGGCGATGAGCGCGTGAAGGGACTGGTTGCTCTCGGGCTGCCTATCCACGCAGAAGGCCGCGATTATCACTACCCTTTTCTTCCCGCCTGCCCTCAGCCAAAGCTCTTCGTGAGCGGCACGCGCGACCAGTACAGCCCCATGCCGCTAGCAGAAGCCGTCTTCCATACAGCCCTGCAACCGGCTGAGATTGTCTGGATAGAGGGTGCGGATCACTTCTTCGCAGGTAAACTGGATCAGGTGCAACTTGCTATCCGGAACTGGGTGCAGGAGCACTTCCACCTCGCAAACGCCTCATGACTCCAGACCCCGGCACAGAACTCGAAACTCTTCACTCTGCGGCGCAGGATATTTTTCTCCAAGCGCTCGGCGCCTGCGATATCGGCAAGGCATTCGATCGGCATTTGCATTTTGAAGGCACATCGCTCATACGGCACCCCTCCTCTGCGTTGAAGGCTGTTACGATCCCTCTCGGAAGCTACAAGAAAGTCTTCATCATCTCTTTTGGCAAAGCGGGCATGAGCATGCTGAACGCCCTGCTGGATCGTCTGCCTAAAAAGGTTCACGTGCGCGGCGTATGTTCAGCACCGGAAGCGCCGAAGAAACGCAACTGGCGCATCCGCTACTTCACTGGCGGGCACCCGCTGCCTAATGAAGAGTCGTTCGCAGCTGCGGAAGCCGCATTGAAGCTGCTCAAACGCGCCAGGAAAGATACTTTCATCTTTTTTCTCATCAGCGGCGGCGGCTCCGCCATGCTGGAATTGCCGCGCAATCCTAAGATCTCACTCGAAGATACGATTGCGTTTCACGAAACGCTCATCGCCTCCGGAGCGACGATCACTGAGATCAACACCATCCGCAAATATTTTTCGGCAGTCAAAGGCGGACGCCTTGCGCTCGCCGCTCCTGCGGCTGAAAAGCTCTCGCTGTTGCTTGCTGATGTGCCGCTCAAGGACCTTGGTGCAGTAGCCTCGTCGCCGACGCTGCCCGATCAATCAACGCTTGAAGAGTGTCGCGAAGTCCTGGCGCGCTATCATCTGCTCGACAAATTTCCCTCTGCCGTGCGCGAATATTTCGAGTCGATTCCGCCGGAAGTCGCCGCGGAGACTCACGGCGCCACTGCAGAAGAGGCCTTCGCGCATACACAATTCGACACTCTGCTCTCGAACCATGATTTCGTCAACGCCGCGCGCGACCGGGCACAACAACTTGGCTTTCGCGTCGTCATCGACAACGCCTGCGATGACTGGGATTACGCCGACGCTTCACGCTATCTGCTGAAACGCTTTCATGAACTCCGCGCCGAACATCCGCGTCTCTGCCTGCTTTCGAGCGGCGAAGTTACGGTCAATCTGAGTCCACAGCCCGGCTGCGGCGGACGCAACCAGCAGTTTGCATTGACGTCGGCCTTTGACCTCGCAAAGTATGAAGGCCAACCTCTCGCCATCCTCAGCGCAGGCTCAGATGGTATCGATGGCAACAGCCCGGCTGCGGGCGCCATTGCCGATACGACAACAATTTCCCGCGCCCGCGCCTACCATTTCGATCCGGAATCGAACCTCACCCGCTTCGATACCTGTCCGCTCTTTTCCGCGCTCGGCGACACCATCATGACCGGCCCAACCGGCAACAATCTTCGCGATCTCCGTATTCTTCTGGCCACGCGTGAGGAAGCGAAGTAACAGAGCTCTATGCGTTGTTGATAGACAGCAACTGTCCGGCTTGCGCTATTCTGTACCCAGCATCTTCAGACAAGGAGAAATACATTGGCACTGTTCGTCATCCTCACTTTTGCGACTATTTTTATCGTAGGCATTCTGTGGGCGACCAGCCGCAAGGCGGACGATCACTCTCACTGACATCAGTTGCCGGCCCGTACCAGCTGCGGACCCGGACGTGTTTCCCCGCGATTGATTTTGCGCAGAAAACCATTCACCGCTTCCGCGAATGCAGCAGGCGATTCCTCGTAGGGCAGATGCCCCACGCCCGGGATGACCACCATTTCGGCGCGGTTGAATCTTTTTTCTAACAAACGCCCCGATTGGAAGGTAACAGCCCGATCGCGCGTCCCCCACAATAAGAGAACGGGAAAGTCCTGAAGCGACTCCAGCGCACTTTCCAGTTCGCGCATATCCTCAAACCACCCATCCAGAATTTTCAAAACATGCTGCACGGTCCCAGGAACGCGTAATGAGTGCATGTATCGATCCAGGACCTCCCGGCGAATCAGCTTCGTATCACCGTACATGCGCCCCAAAGCCAGTTCTTGTAGTTTCTCAGGCAAGTAAGGCACTTGTTGCGCGAACCAATGGCCCAGAGTAGAGCGGTAAAAGTGCACCAGATGATCAGAGACCGTGGAAAACGGATTCGCCGGTGCATGCAGCACCAGACTGCGCACCAGTTTCGGATGCCTTGCCGCCAGCATCATCGCCACCGCACCTCCGTGCGAGGTGCCCAGGAGGTCCGCGCAGCCAATACCCGCATTCGTCATAAACTCCGCGTAGCGATCGGCCTGCGCTATCAGGCTTGCATCCAGGCCAGGTACGCGTTCTGATCGCCCAATCCCAAGCGCATCCACGGCGTAGATTGTTGATTCCTGCCCTAAACGCGAAAGAGACAGATACCACGCATCTGCTGATCCGAGCAGGCCATGCAGTAATACCAGGGACGAGCCATGGCCCGTCGTCAGACAACGCATCTGTCGTCCGTCGACGACAACAGACTTCTCTTCTAGCTGCGGACCATCTGCCAGCAGCATCCAGTTTGCCAACGCCATCTTTTAGCCTCTACTTGACGCCGCGACGGTCACAGCACCAAAAAAACGAAATTCACAGAATCTTAAACTAATTTTAAGAGAAGCGAACACTACAGAAAGATGCACAAAAGCGACATAAGTTCTTAATGCATCGGCCAATTAAGCTGTTCCTGGATATGATTTTTCATAGAAAGATACGAAAAAATTCATCTCAGAATAGCTAACTCTCGTCACATCTAGGATTTCGATCATCACGAAATTCCGTATCTCCTCCAAAATCATAGGTATACTAGAACGGTACCTTGGACATGGGATAGCACCGCGATGATGGCAATCAATTTGCATGGTATCGATTGCACCCGTTCGCTTATTTGAGCCGCACGATGGAAAGGTCACTCCAAACCCGAATCACGGTTCTGCTTCTTGCCTTTTTCACGGTGGCAGCAGCAGTTTTTGCGACCTTTAACTTCATTCAGGAAAACAATTACCCGCTGCCCACGGATGGCGTCTGGTGGACGGAAGCACAAGGAGGGTTGCAGGCACAGCGCGTGCTGGCAAACAGTCCAGCAGAGCGTGCCGGCATCAAGGCCGGGGACCTGCTCATTCAGGCGAACGACAGGCCATTACCCCGCTATGCCTCTCTCGTGCGGGAGATGGTGCACACCGGAGCCTATGGCACGATCCACTACACGCTGATTCGCTCCGGCATAAAACTGCCGGAAGTACCGCTGATTCTCGACCCTCTGGATCGCAGCAACAACCAGGGCTATCGCCTCATTGCGCTGATCTACCTGGGCATCGGGCTCTACGTTCTGTTTCGACGCTGGACTGCGCCCCACGCGACCCATTTTTATATCTTCTGCCTGGCATCGTTTGTCCTTTATGCGTTCAATCACACAGGCAAGCTGAATGCCTTGGATTGGATCATTTACTGGGGCAAGATCGTTGCCGGCGCCTTGCAGCCCGCTCTTTTTCTACACTTTGCCTTAGCGTTCTCTGACGACCGGCGAGCTCGCCGGCGACTGCTAGCTTGCCTCATTTATCTGCCTGGTTCCCTGGTTGTGGCCTTGCAAGCCATTGCCATCCACCAGTGGTCGGCGACAGAGCTTTTAAGCCATCGCCTGGATCAGTTCGCTACCGGCTACATGGCCTTTTACTATGTGCTGGCAGCCATTGTCTTCTTTGTCAGCTACCAGCATGAGGGCCAGCCGCTTCGCCGCCAGCAGATGAAATGGCTCACGCGAGGCACCGTTGTTGCGATTGTCCCCTTTACGCTATTGAATGCCATCCCATACATGGCCGACATGGCAGTGCCTGATCTGCTGACGAAGATCGCCGTCCTCTGCCTGGTCTTTCTGCCACTGACTTTCAGCTGGGCCATCATCCGCTATCGCCTCATGGATACGGACCTGATCTTCAAGCGCGGCGTCACATACACGCTGGCCACCGCGACTCTGGTGGCGCTCTACTTTGCGCTGGTAGGGGTTGCCGGAGAGGTCGTCCATAAACACCTGCCCAACGCCGGCGCATGGGGTCTGATTGCCGCCATTATCATCACTGCGCAGCTCTTTGACCCGCTGAAGCGCGGCATTCAGGAGCGCGTGGATCGCGTCTTCGACCGCAAGCGCTATGATTACCGCGAAACGCTGGTCGACTTTGGCCGCGGGCTCAGCTCTGAGACGGATCTGGACGCGCTGCTGACTTCCATTGTGGAAAGTCTGCCGCACACGCTGCTCGTATCGCGCGTTGCCGTATTTCTGGCAGAGAAATCCAGTCACTACCACCTTGCTGCCGGGCACGGTTTGCAGCCCTCCGTTCTTGAAGGCAGGGAGGCTCTCGATCTCCGCTTCTTGGACTTCGATCAGCCTGACGCAGGCTCGCACATCTTCTTTGAAAATCCGCAGCAGGCGCTTCATCTGACCGACAGCGAACGCCGCACCACAGCTTCGCTCGACCTCAATTACTATTTGCCTTGTCGATTGCAGGCTCGCACCATCGCGGTGATCGGACTGGGCCGTACCTCCAAAGGCGATTTTCTCTCAAGCGAAGACATGGAGTTGCTCGAATCGCTGGCCAGCTATATCGGCATCGCCATCCAGAACGCCCGCCTCTATCAAAGCCTCGAGCAGAAGATTTCCGAATACGAGCGTCTTAAGGAATTCAACGAGAATATCGTCGAGTCGATCAATGTCGGTATCCTCGCCGTCGATCTCGAAGAACGCATTGAGAGCTGGAATGCGCAGATGGAAGTCTTCTGCGCCCTGCCGCGCCGTGAAGCTCTCGGCAAACGTCTTTCAGAAGTCTTCCCGGCTTTGTTCATGCAGGAATTCCATCGCGTGAAAGACGATCCCGGCGTTCACAACCTCTACAAATTCCGGTTGGAAATCCGCGAGGGCGAAAGCCGCACGGCGAATATCGCCGTCGCTCCGCTTGTCGCGCGCAATTTCGAGACTGTAGGCCGCATCATTCTTCTCGACGACATCACCGAGCGCACGGAGCTGGAAGCCCAGCTGAGCCAGGCGGAAAAGCTTTCATCAATTGGATTGCTTGCTGCCGGAGTAGCCCACGAGGTGAACACGCCGCTCGCAGTGATCTCTTCCTACACGCAGATGCTCACGAAGCAGCTGCGCGGTGATGAACGCCTTTCGCCTCTACTTGAGAAAATCACGACGCAGACCTTCCGCGCCTCTGAGATTGTCAATAACCTGCTCAACTTCTCGCGCACCAGCGGCGCCGAGTTCCGCGAGACCGATGTGAACGCGATCATCCGCGAAACGCTTACGCTGCTTGAGCATCAGTTCAAGACGGCACAGGTGAAGATCGCCGTGGATCTAGGTCCAAACCTGCCGCCGATCCTGGGCAATGCAGGCAAGCTGCAGCAGGTCTTCCTCAATCTCTTCCTCAACGCCAAAGATGCGATGACTGGCGGCGGTACGTTGCGCATTGCTACAGAGGCCAACGGGCATGTAGCCGTATCGATTACAGATAGCGGAGCGGGCATTGCGCCGGAGCATCTGCAACGCATCTACGATCCTTTCTTTACCACCAAGAGCGCTCCCAAACCAGGCCAGCGTCGCGGCACAGGACTGGGTCTCGCCGTCACCTACGGCATCATCCAGGAGCACGCAGGCAAAATCCACGTCGAGAGCCAGATTGGCGCTGGCACGACCTTCTTTCTTGAATTCCCTATGTTAAGGAAACCCGCGCATGTCTGAAGGCATCCTTGCAGTTCCGCCCTCTACCACGTCGTTTCACTCAGAACGTGCGCACCGCATCCTGATCATTGACGATGAAGCCGCCATCCGCGAGTCGCTGGAGACACTGCTCACGCTCGAAGGCTACGTTGTCGAAATGGCACCTGAAGGCGAGTCCGGCCTGGAACGCATCAATCAGTCCGCCTACGACCTGGTCCTGCTCGATCTCGCGTTGCCGGGAAAAAACGGCCTTGAGATCCTGCACCTCATTCGCGAACAGCATCCTGACCTACCGGTCATCATGATCACTGCCTACGGCAAAGTGGACAACGTAGTCGAGGCCATCCGGACCGGCGCGCAAAATTTTGTCCAGAAGCCGTGGGACAACGATAAGCTCCTCGCTGATATCCGCTCCGCTATTGCGCGCTTCCATGCAGAGGAAGAAAACGTACAGCTCAAGCGGGCACTCAAGCAGCGCTATAACTTTGAGAACATCGTCGGCAAAAGCGAGGCGATGCTGAGCATCTTTGACCTCGTGGCACAGGTCGCGCCTAGCCGCTCCACGGTGCTCATCCAGGGAGAGAGCGGCACAGGCAAGGAATTGATCGCCAAAGCGCTGCACGCCAACTCACCGCGCCGCGATAAACCCTTTGTTCCGGTCAATACCGGAGCCATGCCCTCCGATTTGCTTGAGTCCACGCTCTTCGGCCATACCAAGGGAGCGTTTACCTCCGCCATAGCCACAAAAAAAGGCCTCTTCGACGTGGCCAACAGCGGCACGCTCTTTCTCGATGAAATTGCGACAATGGGCATGGACACGCAGGCGAAAATCCTGCGCGTCCTGCAAGACCGCCGTTTCAAGCAGCTCGGAGGCGTATCTGAGATTCAGGTCGATGTGCGCATTATCGCTGCCACAAACGTGGATTTACGCCAGGCCGTGCGCGAAGGCAAGTTCCGCGAAGATCTCTTTTACCGGCTTAACGTCATCACCGTCGAGTTGCCGCCGCTGCGCAGCCGCCGCGAAGATATCCCGCTGCTCGCCACGCATTTCCTGAAGCGCTATTCCGACGAAAACGGATTGCTGTTGCGGTCTCTGTCCTCGGACGCGATCCGTGCGCTCGTCGACTACGACTGGCCCGGCAATGTTCGCGAACTTGAAAACGTGATCGAGCGAGGCGTCGTGCTCTCTTCCGGCCAGACGATCAATTCCGACCTGCTGCCCGGTCATCTCACCGGACGCAGCTACTCCTCCAGCCTGCTCGAACATAACCCGAATGCCTCACTCTTTGACATCATCGAGGATATCGAGCGGCGCATCATTGTAGACAAGCTGGAGCGCTGCAACTGGAACCAGACCGATGCGGCCGAGCAATTCCGCATTCCTCTCTCTACGCTCAATCAAAAAATCAAGCGTCTCAATATCGAAATCAAGAAACGAGTGAAGGATTGAATGGGTCAAGTCGCTGGATGCCCAATCCTCGTGGTACCCTCGCTTTGAACCATAAATTGCCCTTGTGCATCTAAGCGAATGAACTAAATATGGCTATCGCTACGCTTGATCGAGCTGCAAAAAAAGGTGTCAGCGCCATACAGGAGTATGCGCTGATCTCAGGCCGTGCTCTCGGCAATCTTTTTCAACGCCCATTTTATGGCGCAGATGTCATCACGCAGGCAGACATCATCGGCGTAGGCTCCATTCCTATCGTCATTCTCACAGGCTTTTTTACCGGAGGCGTGCTCGCTCTGCAGTCCGCATCCACGCTGGCGCAATTCGGCGCAGCGGCCGTCACAGGGCAACTCGTCAGCTTCTCCATGATCAAGGAGTTGGGGCCAGTCCTCACCAGCCTGATGGTCTCCGGACGCAACGCCTCAGGCATGGCCAGCGAACTTGGCTCCATGATGGTGACCGAACAGATCGACGCCATGCGCGCCCTCGGCACCGACCCGCTGAAAAAGCTTGTCATGCCGCGTATCGTCGCCACAGTGGTCATGCTTTTTTTCCTGACGATCATCTCCGACGCCATCGGTATTCTCGGCGGGGCCGCCGTTTCGGTCTTCCTGCTCAGCCAGGACAGCTCGCAATACTTCCACACTGCCTACCAGTCGCTTCGCTATGCGGATATCCTTCAGGGCATGGTCAAGCCGATCTTTTTTGGCCTTATCATCTCCAGCATCGGCTGCTATTACGGCATGACCACGCGCGGCGGCACCCAGGGCGTGGGCCGCTCCACGACACAGGCCGTCGTCTGGTCTTCCGTTCTGATCATTGCTTCTGATTTCGTCATCAGCCGCTTTATGATCGGTATCTTT
>Ga0206863_1096_pt1 | contig 30808 bp, 24 predicted proteins | sample Alteio_BWOrgCont_41_FD_152634 | JGI IMG/M metagenome (GOLD analysis project Ga0206863, IMG submission 152634) | Enriched cells from forest soil in Barre Woods Harvard Forest LTER site, Petersham, Massachusetts, United States -... | ecosystem: Environmental > Terrestrial > Soil > Temperate forest >...
CTTGCCTTCGCTGAGAATGCTGTTGACCTGGATGCGGAGGCGTTCGTTGCTTAACGTTACCGTTCCAATGATCCGGGTCCCTGCGGGGATGGTGCCTGTTTTGGTTTTCAGGGTGTCTTCCAGCCGCATGGTGATGACCTCGCCCGACGTCAGGGTCCCTTGGGATTCGGTGATGGCTTCGACTGGATCTGTCGTTTCCTGCTCTTTTGCCGAGTCTTTTTCCTTCCCGGGATGCTGGATTTGGATCACCTTGTCCAGGAGGGATTCGATTTGTTTCAGCTCGGGATCTTCTTTTATTGTCATTTCAGGCGGCCCTGTCACCTTCGGCGGCGGCGGCGCCTCCGCTATCACCGGCGGCTTCATTGCCTCCTGGATTTTTTGTATGCTCCTCGTCACCTTCTCCTCTATATAGCGCGTGGAATCCACCTCCGCGTTCTTGAAGAAGTCCCACTTTCTCAAGGGCGGCGCGGGCTTGGGAGCGGGTAAGGTCGTGTTGATGCCCGACTGGGTCGGTTTGGGTGCCTGACGCCCGCAAGCCGTCAGCGCTAACAACAGCATTAGTAGCTTTTTCATTTCTTTGGTTTTATGTCTTGGTTTAGCAATACCTCCCAGTGCTCGATCAGGAGCCCGTGGGGGTTGTTATCCGTACGGTCCACGAGGTACAGGTACCCCTGGGTCACGAGGTTCCGGTAAAAGGTACCCGAGGGCCGCTTGATCGTGATCGTCCCATAGTAGGTGAAGTGAAAGGGCTCCCGCATCGAGTCGAGCACTATGCTGTCCGTCTTCACCTCCTGGATCACATTCCCGTCCAGAATTCCCTTGTAGAAACCCTGTTCGTTCAGCAAGTCGAATTCCTTTTTCCCAGAAGCGTCGCTGAGGTAATACACGCGCGTCATGTGATCTTCGATCGCCTGCTCATCCGGAGAAAGGTCGAAAAACAGCTCGTGGAAGGTCTTAACCGCATCCCGGCTCTCCACGGGTAGGTTGTCGCGCCTGCTCACGGCACGTGCCTTCGACACGCCGTTGTCGTCCATCACGTAAATCGTCCGCATCGCTTTCTGATATTCGGCTCTCATCACCAGGATCGCCGTCAGGGCGATCCCTGTCTCACTCAGCACAATCAGGATGGCGAGGGCTCTTACATCCTGGAAGGCTTTTTCAATAGACACTCTCATTTTATTAAGGTTTTAATTTTATTGACAATCTCCGTCCCTGCACTCGCGGACACGATATACCCTGCCGTGGCCGGGACGCAGGCATACCCTACGATCCCCATCAGGAGGAAGATGGCATAAACCATCCCCTGCCCGTGGGCGAAATCCCCGCTGGTATCCTGTTGCAACATCAGGACCTGCACCTTCGCGATGATCGCCCCGTAGATATTGGCCACGGGAAGCCATAGCGAGACGTGGATGTAGCGCGCCAGCCATTGGGCGAAGCTGTTGTGGAAAGGCCTCAGCACCGACAGCCCGAGCGCCAGGGGTCCGAGGAGCGACAGCACGATCAGGATGAAGGTCCTCAGGGTATCCAGGATCAGGGCCGCCGCGTAAAAGAGCCACTGCAGCACTGTGACTACCGCCTGCCTTATCAGGTTTTGGGTGCTCACTTTGTTCAGTTGGGTTTCGATGTCGTCAACTAAGTCTTGTGTTGTATCTGATTGTTGTTGTTGCATCATCGTTGCCACCGCCGCGTTTTGGGTATCCACCATGTTTTGCGTGACGTTGATTACGGGCGTCGTCAGGTCATTCATCGCTGTTATTAAGGTTGGATAAAACAGTATGGCCAAACCCAGCGCAAAAGGTCTCAGTAAGGGGAAGAAATCGATCGGCTCTGCCCTGGCGAGGTGGCCCCAGACCCTTCCCGACAGGAAAAAAAGGGCCAAGAGGCCAGCCAGGGCCCTCGATACGCCTAACAAAGGGGCGTTCAAGGGGAGCATGTCCTGGAACAATTGCGCCAGGACGGTATGGAGGGTTGTTACTTCTGTATTCATAAACCGTACAAGTTTTTTAAGGTTGCTGTGCTTCCGTTGGCCCTGGCTATGTCGATCTCTGTTATGGTCTGCTGGTACGTTCTTATCTGTCGCAGTTTTTGTTGCAGCCGCAGGTGGACTCGGTTGATGGCGCTCAGGCGTTCGTCGTCGCTCATGCGGAGGGTGCCGCTAGTGAGGACCATCGTTAGTTCTTGCAGGTCGTCTGCGGCAGCCTCCAGTAGGCTGGCGTATTTTGCGGTTAAGGTTACTACCTCCACTGGTGTCAGATAGGGGTCGCTATTGGCTCTTTTTATCGCCGCCTGGACGATCTGGGCTAAGGCCATTTGGTCGTTGGCGATGATTGCTATTGCCGGGTCGCCTGCTATGCTTGCTCCGACCGTTAGTAGGGCGTCCAGGAAGGTTTGATGGAGGGTGAAATTCCCCTTCGCTATGCCTTTTACCTCTTCATAGTCTTGTTGAATGATACTGTAATAGGTGTACATGTCGCTGAGGATGCCTTTTAGCTCCTTCAGTTTCTGGAGGTCCAGGGTCAATTGCTCCAGGGCGTCGATCTGGGCGTGGGCGCTACCGCTGCCAAGCAGCGCTGCCGAGAGGATCATGATTTTCCACATAAAAAAAGATTTGAGGATTAATGCCGGCCAGGGCGGCGTAAAAAATTTGATGTAGTGCGTATTCGGCTTCTTTGATGTTTTTGATGTTCTTTAGGGCGGCATGGATTTTTTCGTAGCCTTTCTTTGCTTCCTGGGCGTAGAGGGCTAGCGCGGCGATTTGTTTTAGTTCTATTTGTGTTTGCGTTTGGGCGTGCAAAGCCCCGGCCCGGCCCAGGAGGCAGGCAATCAGTATGTACTTAGCCATATAATTTTAATTAGAAGACTAAGGTAGTGTGGGGGTGAGGGGTTCTTTTCGGAAGGCGTTCAAAAAGGTTGAAAATCAGTCTTTGTGCTGAGTATATTATACGGACTGCATACGTAATTCAGGGGATGGCTTGGGGGCTCCCTTGCCTGAGAATTTCTTTTTCAGGCGGAGGAAGGGTCGTTCGATGAGGTAATAGGAAAACATGGCCGCCGCGAATATGCAGAGGAGGTTTTGGGGGAAGTGAGTGACCCACCAGTCGCGTTTGAGGACAAAGGGCTGCTGCCAAAGGTAGATGCTATACGAAAGCACGCCCAAATAGTTGAGGACCCGCGTATTGAGCATCCGGTACCACCATCCCCTGGGTCCGTAAACGGAGTAGAGGAGGATCAGGGCGATGCAAAAGTTAGACAAGGTGCCCGTAAGCGTACCCAAAAAAGCAAATACCGCATAGAGGGGGGTTCCCTCCGCAACTAAGGAAATCCAGGGCCACGCGATCAACACCACCACCGACCATAAAAACAGATCATCCCAGTGGGAACTGAGCGCCTTCAGGATTTTGTCCAGGTACATGGCTACAAAGCACCCCAGGGCGATGGAATCGATGCGCATCAATACCGACTCCTCATATAGCCAGGAAACCGGGTGGAAGAAGGAGAAGAGACGGATGCAGGGTTCGGCCACGATCAAAAAAATGACACAATACCCCCGAACCCGCCGTCCCAAAATGAAAATGAGGGGCCAGACGATGTAAAATGTCTCCTCGATCGACAGGGACCATGCGTGCCCCGTATAATAATCGGTATTGGGCAGGTACTTCGTATACGTCAGGGCCGTTACCCAGGCATAATGCGATATGTAAATCAAATGCAAATTCTGGAGGATAAAATATACGAACAGCAGGAAGTAGTAGGCCGGGAAAATGCGCAAAACGCGACGGGTATAAAAGTTCCGCAACGAAATCTTCCCGGCCTTTTCCTCTTCCCTCAGCAGCAAATACGTAATCAGGAAGCCGGATATTACAAAAAAGATATTCACCCCAAACCTTCCATTGGAAATGGGGAACAAGGTAAAAATGCGCTGGTCCATCCCAAAATTAAACATGCACAAATGGTACAGGATGACAAAAAACACACTCAATGCGCGAAGCCCATTCAAACTTGGAAGTTTGCCCATGGTTTATTGGTTATAGGTTGGGATAAAAGAAACACATTTTGGGTAGAGTTTTCCCCCCGCTCCCGATTTTGGAAAATTTACTCCCGAAATCACAGGTGACCCCCACCATAGAGATTTAATATCTCCTGTCGATCCTCGGTATCCCTGGCCCTTTGAAGGCTAAGGCGCACGATTTTTTGGGTATAGTCGGTAATCATTTGGTAACGTAGGTCCGATCGGTCCGCTGCCTGGTCGATCAATTCCAACCGGTGTCCATCGCCCATTTGGGTTAGGCCACCGGTGATCAGGAGGCTCAGTTGGTCGAGGTTCCTGCTCGTCTCATCGATGAAGCCAGTATATATTGTGTTGAGCTGTTTTATTTCTTCATTGCTAAAGTGGGGATCCTTCCTGAACAATGCCATTGCCTGAGCACAAGCCTGGGCCGATTGCTGTTCGTTTTTCAGGATGCCCTTCACCCGGTTGTAGGTGGAGAGGGCGGACTTGATTTGCCACAGTTCCTGGTAGTATTCCTGGAAGAGGCTCTCCTCCTGTTGCAGCCAGCCAGCGATGCCGCTGAGTTCGTTTTGGGAAAGGTCATTTTCTGCCACCTTTTGGGTCGCCTGGAGGTCCATCGTTTCCAGTTGTTCCTGCTGGACCTTCAGGTCGATCACGTTGATCGCCTTCTTGAGAATGATGCCAATCAGTTGGGCTTTTCCGCTACTCATCGTCAAACTGAGGACGAGGGCTAAGATCGCCCGCCTCATATTCCCTCCGTGCTTTTGTAGGTATTCCATGACTTTCATTTTTTCGGATTCTTCGGTCGTGTAGGTCCAGTACTCCTCCGGGCTCACTTCGAGGCGATACACCTTGGACACCCTGCCGCCCAGGTTGATGAAGACCTCCTTGTAGCGCTTTTCCGGGTCCCTGTTTTTATTCAACGACAGCACTAAAGCCTTATCGTAATCGGTCAGCCCCAGGAGTTTTTGGATGTCTTCAAACTTGTTTTGGTACTTGCTTTGGTCCAGGAGTACTTTGCAATCGGCATTGTTGATGATGGCCTGCTTTACGATGGGGGAATCGATGATGTCGTCCACCTCCTGGGTCACCACCACCGCTTCGCCATATAACTTCCGGACGGTTTTATACAAGTAGCGGATGTACTCCGCCATCCCCGCCTTGGCGATGGCCTTCCAGGCTTCCTCGATCACGATCATCTTCCGGATCCCTTTCAGCCTGCGCATCTTGGAAATGAAGACCTCCATGATGATGATCGTCACCACGGGGAAAAGGATGGGGTGATCCTTCACCTGGTCCAATTCGAAGACAATAAAGCGCTCGTTGATCAGGTCCAGGTTCTCCCGGGCGTTGAGGAGGGTGTCCAGCTCGCCGCCCTTATAGTAGGGTCTGAGCACGAATAGAAAGGTCTCTACGTTAAAGTCCTCTTTTCTTACGTTCAGGTTGGGGGCGAACTCGGTCTTTATGAATTCGTAGAAGGTATTGAAGCAGGGGAATACCTCATTTTTGTTTACATATTCATAGTAGGCCTGGATCGCATCGGACAGGGCCACATACTCCGAGCGGCTGGTCTCTTCACTGTCCTTTTTCCAGAGGGCTACCAGGAGGGTTTTGATGCTTTCTCTCCTTTCTGAATCCTGGTCACCGAAGAAGGGGTTGAAGCATAGGGGCTCGGTTTCGCTGCAGGTGAAATAATATCCATTCACTAGTCTGCAAAGGCCTTGATAGGAATGGCCCACATCTACAATGACGATGTGTGTTCCCTGGTCGTAATAGGTGCGCACCAGGTGGTTGGTGAAAAATGACTTCCCACTGCCGGAGGGGCCAAGAATGAACTTGTTGCGGTTGTCGCAGATGGATTGTTTGATCGGTTCGTCTGAAATATCTACGTGTACTGGTACCCCCGTTTGGCGGTCACCCATTCTTATCCCTATCGGGCTCATCGAGGTTTTAGCTCTTGTTTCCTGGTTCAGGAAGCAGACCGCGGGCCCCTCGAAGGTGTCGAAGGTGTCGTTCATGGGGAAGTCACCGGCGTTGCCGGGCATTCCGGCCCAATAGATCTGAGGAGCGCCCAGGATTTCTTCTCTCATGGTGACGCCCATTTGGGCGAAGGCGGCCCCTATACTGCTTCGGGCTTCTCTTAGATCTTCCTTTTTTTCTGCCCATGCCATTATATTGAAATGAGCCTTTACCGGAAGGCTAGTTTTGTTGGCCGCCTCAGTTAGGAACTTGTTCAGGGCCTCTACTCCGGTTGCATTGTTTCTTGAGTACTTGGACAGGGACTGTTTCCTTCTCATTTTCTGTTCGAGGTCCTTGATTGTTTTGTTTGTGTCTTCGATAAAGATGAACTGGCTGTAGAGGTGGTTGCATTTCAATAGGGGGCCCAGTGCGGTTGCAAATCCTGTGACATAGCCATGGTGGGGTTTTTCTGGGTCGACGCCTTCCGGAAGGTCGGTCGGGTCGGTGATCGCGAAGAGTCGGGCGTGCTGGTCGCCCAGCATCAGGCCGTCTTTGAATGTCAGATCGCTTTCCGCGTGGTATTGGTCGATCATGGCTTTTAGTTCCTCGTCTTTCAGTCTCTTTGTTTCAATCACGCCCGTATCCTCCAGGATGCGGATGAATTGGGTGGCTTGATCTTCAAAGTGTTGGATGTCTGTTTTTTGATTTTGGGTCAACGTGGGCCGCAACAGGTTAGACAGGGCGGAACTGGAGGGTGGCCTGCCTTCGGTTTTCTGAGTCAGCATCAGGTAGGCCTCGTGCTCAAGGTAGGGGCGTTCGGTAAAGAAACGGTCGCTGGACAGGGTGTGGAAGGAGCGTTCTTCTTCTATCATTGGACTCCAATGGGCTTTTCGGAACCAGTCTTGCTTGTGGAGGACTGAACCGGTTGGTAGGGTTTTTATGGCTTTTATCCATGCCTCGTGAAGGGCCAGGTGTTGGTCTGGGCACAGGGTGCCTACTTCGAGGAGGTTGAGCCGGAAGGCCAGGGTGATGTCGCCACTTTTTGATCTTATATAGGTGGGCTCTACCTCTACTGGCAACTTTTCCTTTAGATCCTTAGCCCGAATGCCCCCAGGAATTCTCCTGAGGGCCAACCTTTTCATCATACCATACTGTCCATACAGATGACTCCATTTGAAGATTTGGTGTACGAACACACTGAAGCCTGTGAGGAACAGAAATACGGCGATATAGAGGTTGACTCCCAGGAGGTAGCCCAGGGCGAACACGACGAACATTGCCAGGGTGCCTAGCCCGAGATAGGTCACGTATTGGGCTTGCAGGCCTTTGAATTCCAGGGGGGTGTTTATCCCCTTATGAATCGTGTAGCGCATGTTTTTACTTTTTAAAGGCCAAAGAATGATTTGATAACGGTGGCTACGACCACCAGGAAAATGCAGCTGCCGAACCAGGCCGCGGCGACCTTGCTGGTGTCGTGGTCGCCGTGGTTCCACTTCAGGTAGACTCTTACCGCGCCAATGAGGCCCAGGATGGCGCCGACGGCGTACATCAGGGTGACTGCAGCGGCGAAGTAGCTGGTGACCATGCTGGTGGCTTGGTTGATGCCGGCGTTGCCGTCTGCGGTTTGGGCCCATACGGTGCCTACTGTTGCGAGCGCGGCTGCGAGCGCGAGCAGGCGTTTAATTATACTTTTCATATCTAAGGACATTTAATGTCGATGAATAAATGAGATGAATTTTTCCGTCCTTTTCCATAGATATTTGCTTGAAAGTTTCACGGGATGCCATTCATCCGTATAATCACGGAGCCTCCCAATTTCACAGGAAATTGCTCCTGATATCAATATTCAATTTGTTTTAGCTTTTGCATCTTTGGAGGATGCAAGCATTAGAATCCTCGATTCTATTAGACCCTGCTGTGGTGCCGGAATATGCGGCACCTTTTATATCTCAGGGGGTGCCGTTTAAGGAAACGGCTTTTTATCTACATGTGGGGGAGAAGGTGAGGGAGCAGGGGTGGATGTTGCATTTGTCGGTGATGGTGGGGAGGTACTTTGATTTGATGTCTTCCGTGTTACCTGTGTTACTTGACTTGAGGGTTGCTTTTAAGGTGGTGAGGAGTAGTCCGATACATGAGGAGTTTAATAAGGGGGATTATGGGGAGGTTAATATTGGGAAGGTGGTTACGATTTTTATTGAGGATGAGGAGGGTATTGAGGAGTTGGTTTCTCAACTTAATATGGTAACGTCTGGCTTTGTAGGTCCTAAGGTCCAGACCGATTTTAGGATTGGGAAGGTCCTTTATTGTCGGTATGGTTCATTTTTGCCGGATAACGGGAAGGATGGGTATGGGAATATCTTCCCTCAATTTATGGATAATACGGGAAAATGGGTTATTGATGACTATTCTATACCTGCCAAATTGCCTCAGGGGGTGCCTAATCCATTTCAATACTTTATGGAAGCTTGGCCGAATGTTCCCTTTGCCAAGGCAATACGGGGGAGATATACAGTTGAGAAAAAGATTCGGGAGGAGATTGGGGTTAAATGGTATGAGGCTTCCCAGGTTAATGCTGAAGGGAACCTCTCTTACCTTTGGGTTAAATGCGTGCATGAAGGGGAGGCAGAAGCGCTATTACAGCAATATAAACTCGGCTTGGAGCTGAATGAACAAATTCCCATGCCTAAGGTTGTTGACTTTGGGGAGGTAGAAGAGTTTGCCTATCTGGTTTTTCATAAGTTGGCTGGAAGGAGACTGGATGAAGTAATTCGGGAAAGTCTAGGAGAGGGTACCTGGTATGAAATGAAAAAGCTTAAGAAAAATAAAGTTTATTGCTATGGTCTTTCAATATTAAACCTCCTCCAAAAAATATATGCTCTTGGCTATGAATTGGATGATTTTGACTTCAGGAATTTTTTTGTGGATGTTCATGACCAGGTATACCTTTTTGATATAAAAACTTTGCATTCCAGGCAGATTGGCGGAACTTTCAATCCGTTAAATGCATGGGGAAAAGTCGCCCTTCAAATGACTACAGGTTTTTCTGTATACAGACTTTTAGAGGAAAATCCTGCCCATTTAATGAATAAACTACAATTTATTACTGGGGAAAGCGGATTTGCTGACCTTTTGGCCAAATCACTTTATTGTAAGCAATATGACACTTGTGTAACTGAGGAAATCAAAAATAATTTGGGAAAGTTCACCAACCTATGCAGGAGATATTTTTCTCGGGAAGAAATAGGGAATATTATTCAAAAGGGAATAAATGGGTTGGGGGGTTCACTGGCACTTTCTGATAATCTATGGTTTACAAGGGTGGATAAAACATATGATCCGGAGACTTATGCTCTTATAAATAAATATACCGCAACGGGAGTGAACAGGGGCGTAGGGGGCGTGCTTTATGTGCTTTGTAAATTAAAGGATCATGGGTATGATATTAGTTCCCTAACTCTGCCAATAGAGGCGGCTTGGGAATATATAGGAACTGAGGCTTGGGAAAAAATCGATGAATATCCTCAAAGTTTCTATAATGGCGCATCTGGCATTGCAGTGCTTGTAAAAAACGCCATTCAATCCGGGCTATTGTCGAATGACCCAAGGTATTTGGGTATTATGGAGAAGAGTTTAATGAAGAAGGATAACACTAAAATCCATCTGTCCAATGGAGTTTCCGGGGATGGAGTTGCAATGCTTCAACTCCATAGGTATTTCCCAAAAATTGAAGACTTTTTGAGTCGTATTAAAAATTACCTTGTTCAGTCCCAAAAAAAGGATGGCACGTGGGAAAATAAAACCAATATTGGGTCCAGGGAAGACAATATTATGGGTTTTGGGCCTGGGCTTGCTGGTATCATTTATTTCTTATTAGAAATTGGTCAGCGGCAACAATGGTTGGATGCTACTTACACCGCTAACCATGGCTTGGATTATCTTATGAAAACAGCCAACTTCAACAAGGATAGCATTACTTGGCCAATAAGTGATAAAGATCCTAAAAGGAAAAGCGGATTTTACAAGGGAACACCTGGCATTGGATTTGCCTTCCTAAAATCTTTTGAATACTGCGGCAACTTAGAACACTTAAATATTGGTGAGGCTGCTTTACGATGCAATTCACACAAAAAAGTATCACCTTATCTTTCTCAAATGGATGGTTTATCTGGCTTAGGAGAATTGTATCTCGATGCTTATCGAATTACCGGACATGAGGAATGGATGGAAAGGGCAAAATGGATTGCCCAGTGGATCTGCGCACTTAGATTTACTGAAAAAGAGGATAGTGTTTATTGGTTAGCGCATAAAAGCAAATTCCCGACTGCAGATATAATGACGGGAAATGCAGGATTGTTGCACTTCTTGTTAAGATACCTCTATCCGGAAACCGTATTCATGCCTCTACTGCCTGAACCCTTATCGACCCAATTCAATCCTTGCATTAAGTTAAAAAGTCATGAAGCTTAGAATATAGAAAAAGATTAAGGAATAAATTGAATCCCCCAATAAGAGTTATTAAAATAATTCTATATGAAATCAAAAAAAATCCTTCTTGGTATAGCTGCAATTTGTTTAACTGTAATCAGCGGCTTATCCTTTAAATCGATCAGAAAATACCCTGGAAATTTTTTATACACAAAAACTACAGGTCCTTGCAAGCGGCCTTCACCACCCTGCTTTACCTTGTCAACAGGAAATTCTCAATACCCTTGCTCAAGTGGAATAACTTACTACACCAAATTAAATTGCATCACAGGCAGTACTTGGTACACGCACAATGATAAATTACGGCTCATCTCGTTTACGACAATGCCTCATTAAATATCTTCTTAAAATGAGATATTAAAGGATATAGTGGTTAATTTACCACCTTTGAAATAAAGAACATTTATTAGCTTAATATATAGCGTTAAAGCTTGGCCATTTATAATTTTAGTTATGTCTTCCTTGCCCAATAATAATATAATCGAAAGTTGTACAGTCATAACCACTCCGTAAAAACACTTAATTAAAAAGAACAAATTCATTTGCTCCCAAATTCAAAATGGATTTCTCAAACAAGGCCTTAGTTTTATAATATAATGATATCACTATAGTCGAATGATGAAACCTTGTCGCTAGCCTGGACACTAATTTACCTTGATATAATTTCAAAGTTCACGTTAATACCACATGTGGTGTATACATTTTTTTGCCTTTTGCCAACCGCCAAACATGTGCCTAAAAACAAAAATCTATTCGTATCAAACCTGTCCGATTAAAATCATCCTAATCATGCCAGAAATACTTGAAACGGTCGAATCGAGCTTCCATTCAACGAGACAGGAAAATAACAATACAGGTGTCAAAAGGTTCAACAAACTTTCAATCATCATACCTGCGTTCAATGAAGAAAAAACCATAACCCAGGTATTGGATAAAATAAGGCTTGTTCATCTCATTCAGCGAATCCAAAAGGAAGCCATCATCATAGACGATTGCTCAACAGACAATACGGCACGGGTAATTGCAAATTATATAAGCACATACCCTGAAATGTCCATAAAATACTACAAACAAGTTCAAAATAAGGGCAAAGGAGCTGCCATACATAGAGGAATAGTAGAGGCAACCGGGGATTACATGTTGATCCAGGATGCAGACCTTGAATATGACCCTACTGATTATAATACGCTATTGAAACCAATCATAGCCGGGCATGCCGATGTAGTGTATGGTTCACGTTTTATGGGGGGAAATGCTCACCGGATATTGTTCTTTTGGCATTCCATTGGGAATCGTATACTGACATTCCTTTCTAATGCCTTTTCAAATCTGAACTTGACGGATATGGAAACGGGGTATAAGCTTTTCCGTTCAGGTATCATTAAATCCATTAATCTTAAAGAACCTCGTTTCGGGTTTGAACCAGAAATAACTGCCAAAGTAGCCAGACTCCCTGGAATAAGAATATATGAAGTTGGGATATCGTATTACGGAAGGACCTATAAGGAAGGGAAAAAAATAAAATGGAAGGATGGGGTAAGAACGGTTTATTGCATTCTAAAATATACCTATAGCAAAAAGAGAGCTTACTTTAATATACAGCAAACAGTTCCGTTAAACTCACAATTTTAATCACTCTTGCACTAAATCTATGTCAAATCCGATTTATTTATCATTGCCTAAGCAATGGGGTAATACTAGCACTCCGACGGGAGATTCCATAGTCCCTACGGCGAAAATGTCGTTATGGGGGTTCGTTTGGAAAGAAAAAGTAAATCGAAAATACCTAGTAATAGCAATAATAGCTACTCTTATAGAATTTGCCATATTTAAATCTCAATATCCATTTCCGGATTTCTTCTCCGACAGCTACAGTTATTTGTATGCAGCGTATGCACATCTGGATTTAAATATCTGGCCAATTGGTTATTCAAAATTCTTATATTACTTCCATTGTATCACACATTCCGATGTAGGACTCATCGCCACTCAGTACTTTCTTTTAGTATTAGGGGCACTATACTTTTTCTATACTTGGCTATTTTTTGTCAACCCTGGTAAGAATAGTCGAAATATAATGTACATATTCCTGTTCTTCAATCCTCTTTTCTTATATATATCTAACTATGTTAATAGTGACCCATTATTTGCCAGCGTAAGTTTATTCTGGTTCACCGAACTAATATGGGTGATCTATAGACCAAAATGGTATCGAATATTTACCCAAGGTCTACTATTATTTCTATGCTTCACAATTAGAAATAATGCATACTATTATCCATTTGTAGCAATCATCGCTTTTTTAATATCAAACCGGGGTTATTGGTATAAGTTAGTGGGTTGTTTAATGGCACCGATCTTAATACTTCCATTCATATTACATACGCAAGCTGTTGCAAAGCAAATGACAGGGACATCCCAATATTCACTTTTTACAGGATGGCAACTAGCTAATAATGCGTTATATATGTATGAGCATATTGAGGTGGATAGTAATAAACTCTCTACAAAGGGCCTTAAGGAAATAAACAATCTGAGTGGTAAATTCTATTCTGGTTATAGGAATCGGAATTTCGATGCATTTTTATATGACAATGAGGGTAATTTCTTTATCCAATATCCACGTTCTCCATTAAAACAATATTTACTAACTCATTATGGGTCAAATGACGAATATAATACTATACTTAATTGGGGGAAAGTATCGGTCCTATACAAGGAATATGGAGAATGGTTAATCTTGAACCATCCGATATCGTTTTTTCGATATTTCATTCTTTTAAATCTAAAAAATTATTTTGCACCTCACCTTGAAAAATTGAGAATATACAATTTGGGGGCAGAGGATATAGACCCAATAGCCCAAAACTGGTTTCAGTATAACTCCTATACGATAACATCGATAGCTCCAACCTTACAAGGCAAGCTACTTTCACCCTTTCCATTTTTATTCATGTTTCTAAACTTCTATTGTATAGGAGGAATAGTTTGGTTATTATACGCTAAGTCCTTCCCCGCAATTCCAAAATCAGAGAAGAAAATATTCTTGTTAGCAATTTCCATAATATCATTGAATGCCCTCTTCTGCATCTTCACAACAATAATTGTAATGAGATATGAATTCTTTCCAATGATTCCGTTATTATTACTGGCCACACTTATCAGCAATAAAATTACTTCCTCTAAACAACTAGCAAAACTCCCTGCTAAAACAACTCAAGACTTATGAAAAAAGCATCAATATATTTACTACTCTTCTTTGAAATTATCTCTTGCAATATAAAAAGGGATGCAACCCAAACCGAAGCTATTAAAAACCTGCCCTCATTTAATATTATTCCATTAGATAGCAGCAGGTCCTATAATTCGATATTAATTAAGGAAGGGACTCCATTGGTATTTCTGTATTTTAGAACGGATTGTCCACATTGCAATAACGAAACCAAAGAGTTACTAAAAAATATAAAAAGTCTTAAAAACGTAAATTTTTATTTTCTGACGTCCGATGCAATGTCGGAATTGAAGGAATTTAATAACTATTATCATCTCACTAATTATAAAAATATATTTCTAGCTAGGGATGATAAATTTTCTTTTGCCAAAACATTTCGGCCAAAATATGTGCCATTCATTGCAATATACGACAAGCAAAAAAAACTCATTGCCGTATATCAAAAAGATGTCCCAATAAAGCTAATTCAAGAAAGAATTAATGGAGAATCAATTTGAAAAGGCCAGTCCAATGAATCATCAAATCAATATAATAACCGAAAATATTCAAATTGCTACCGAAACTGCGGAGGTCAGTGATTATGGTCAGTTCCTTACAAATTTGGACGTTTCGTATTCAAAGTCAGGATTTTATCTCAGAATAGGACCGAATTCACAAAGAGAAGGTTGGCTATTAATTCTTTCAGTTAATAGGACACAAGTCCTAGATCTATTAAAAACTATAGTGCCTATTTTGATATCGCAAAATGTCACATTCAAAATTCCAAAAAACAGGGACGTGGCCACTTCGATTCAAAATGGAAATATGGGAATTCAATATATTGGTAAAGTAATATTAATTCAATGTAAAAATGACGAACATGTGGCGGAAGTAGCAAAAATACTATTAAATAAAACTGAGTCATTCCAAGGCCCTGAAAGTTGTACGGATCGACATCTCGGATCAATATTATATACGCGCTTAGGAGCTATAGACACCTTGAGCAAAATCAATAACAAAGGATTTAGCGAAGAATATATTTTGAGTTCTACCGGAGAGGTGAAAAAAAATAATCTACTCGATCCGTTCGATATGCCAAAGTCCGTCATTTGGCCGTTTTGCGATATTGCCCCCCAGAAATTAATTAAGAAGGAATTAATATTACAGGGAAAATATAAACCCATTAAAATTCTTAAGGAGGACATTAAGGGTTATGTTAAGAAAGCTTTGTGGTTAAAAAAAATCTACCAAATCAAATGGTGCATAATTAAAGAAGGAAAAAAAATGATGTCCGTTGATGATTATGGTAGAGATATGCGTAATAGATTGAAATGGCAGTATGAAATTCATAAAAAGCTAGCACTAATCATTCCAATACCTGAAGCATATGCCTTATTTGAAGAAAACGGAGATGCATATTTTGTAATACAATACATAAATGGTCAATCTCTTGATGATATCGTCAATCGACTCTTTAATGGACGAATATGGGCGCAATTATCCTCGCAAAATCAAAATATCTTATTAACATATTTCTTAAAAATAATTGAAATTGTATCTATTATACATAAACAAGGATACATTCATCGTGATATTACTCCAGTAAATTTCATGGTTGATAAACATGGGAAGATTTGGTCAATTGACCTTGAATTAACTTATACCCAAATTTACGATAATAATAATCCACCTTTTGCTCTGGGAACATCAGGTTTTATGTCACCAGAACAAGAAAATAAATATCCCCCTACAATTAAACAAGATATATATGCCATTGGTGCATTATTATTATCTATGTTCACCGGTCAACTACCAGCAAAATATTCAACTAATGATCCTAACATATTAAAAGAACAATTAAGATACTTTATAAATGGTGAGGCCATTGTAGATCTGATAACAGATTGTTTTAATATAGATCCGGAGCTCCGCCCCACTATTAATTCCATTAAAACTACAATTGAGCAATACAAAAATTCTAACCTCTCTGCAAATTATAAAAGCTCATTGTCATTTACCAGTAAAATTCTACAAGAGATCATAAATGCAGCAATTTTTGGACTTGCCTCTGATATTTATCTTAATAAAAATAACCTATGGTTGTCAAATGATAAAAAAAGAGATGATGTAACATATCATTTAAATTCAGGAGCAATAAACATTGGCTTCCGGCAAGGTTTAAGTGGAATTCTCTATTCGTTATCATGCGCTCATATTGTTGGAATTTCAATAGACCCTTGCTACGAAATGTATAAAGAAAGTCTGCGATTTGTTCAAGAAGAAACTATAAATAATCACGATTCCATGTCAGCTGGTTTATATGAAGGCCAAGCAGGAATTGCATTTTCAATTACCCAATGTTTGGAATGTGGGTTAATTTCTAAAATAAATAATACCATTGGTTTAATAATTGATAATATAAGTTCTGAAAAAACAACAGACCCTGGCTTAATTAAGGGGTTATCTGGCTATGGTATTGCATTACTTAAAACTTCGTCGCACTTTGATAATTTTGGTATAATTCAAAGATTAAAGACCGTAGTCGAAAACATTCTTTTAAGCCAAACCAAAGATGGGAGCTGGGTTACATCCAAAAATGCTAATTCAAAAAACCTTAAAATTACCGGATTGGGGCATGGAGTTGCCGGAATTATCACATTTCTATCAGGTTATGCTCAAAAATATGAACCTAATAATACTCAGATCCAAATAAGCATAACTAAGGCCTGTAATTGGCTTAAAAAACAAGCTAAGCTTTCAAAAGGTAATATATTATGGTACGTAGATGATGAATTAAAAGATCATTCCCGAAATTTTATACATGGTATCGCTGGAATTGCCCTGGGTTTCTTAAAAGCCTATGAATTTTTACCTAACGAGGACTATAAAAACATTGCCGAGCAAATATTGCATACATATCCAGACATTTGGAATTGTAGAGATATAACATATGCAAATGGATCTGTTGGCATAAATGAAATATACTTAGAAGCCGCTCGAATATTAAATTCTGAAGAATGGTACGAAAAGGCTTATCAAGGGCTCAATTTCCTTCTGCATCAATTTGTCTGGAGAAATGACGGATCCATTTATTGGTTACCAGACATAGCTCCTTATCCTTCTTCCGGATTCATGTCAGGAACAAGTGGAATATTGCATTTTCTATTGAGGTGTTATAAACCTCAGGCCTTAGAACATCCATTTTTACCATTTTGAATTCGCTCATAATGTTTAAAAGATTAAAAAATATCAAAACAATGGTAACTGTAATAATAGCCCTGCTATTATTACTATTTATTTATACGTCTATTAGCAAATTAGCAGAAGGGAAATTATTTATTTCAGAGATTAAGCAATCACCATTTTTAAGTCCTTTTGCTAATGCCTTATACTGGTTGGTTCCTCTGATAGAAATAATTGTATCCATGATGTTAATCTTGAAATCTTGGAGAATGATCGGCCTCATTTCAGCCACCGGTCTATTAACGGCCTTTACATTTTATTTGATTACCATTTCAAATTCTGAATACTACTTACCGTGTGGCTGTGGAGGAATATTGGAAAACCTTCCAATTGAATCACATATCGCAATTAATATTTTCTATATAATTATCTCTCTCATCGGTCAATATTTGGTAATTAAGTTAAGACATTTAAAAAACACAATGAATGAGAGTTCCAAATCAATCGAAAGTCTTAAAAATGAATTTTTATGAATTATAAAAAATATCTGCTTAATGTGGCCTCTATTGTTTTTACGATTATTAGCGGTTTCGGCTTTAATTCCCACAAAATATTCGTAGGGAGTTCATTATTTACGAATACGCTTGATTTTTGCAGGCGAGCTAACTGTTATACCCTATCGACTGGAGTTAATTTAAATCCATGTGCATTTGGAATTACATATTTTACTTCAAGTTATTGTAATAATCGTGGAGCTGGTCATACATGGATTTCACAATTTAGCTCATTTAGGCTTGCGACCACCACCCCTTAAAATTGTTAATATGGATTATTATCCCACTACTTAGTTATCCTTTTTATGAAACTCATCCGGAGGAGATTTCATGAATAGCGCCCAAATAAACAGGAGAAGCCGAAAACCTGTAAAAATAGTAGGCAATTAGTTAACACTTAAATTTTAGCTTTTTTAATTAAAAAAGCAAATTTGTTATGAAACTTCAAAAATTCTTTCTTGGCACCGCCGCGTTAGGTTTAACAGTGGCAAGTGGGTTCGCATTTAAAATGCATAAAAAATTTAATCTTACCCAGCTTCATACTCATACCACAAGCAGCTGTAGACTATCGAGCCCGGCCTGCTATACCTTAAGTAGCAGTAGCTCCCAAGTAAGCCCGTGTAACTTCATTACATATTACACTTCCATTAATCATACAGCTTGTGCAAGTGGAAGTACGTGGGCTACGTCTATTAGTAAACGTCAAAGCTTAATTACCACCAATTCTTGAGGAGGGTAATGGCAAAAATTCAAAAATCAAAGCCAGTCGCTATTTGCGCACAAAAACAGGATGTGCCGAAATCCTGCAAAAAAGTAAGCAAATTATTATAAATTAAAATTTAGCTTTTTTCTTTAAAAAGCAACAATTGTTATGAAATTTGGAAAATTTCTTCTAGGTGCCGCTGCAATGGGGTTAACAGTTGCAAGTGGGTTTGCATTTAAAATGCATAAAAAATTCAACCTCACCCAACTCTATACATCCAACACCACAAGTGGTTGCAGGCTATCAAATCCGGGTTGTTATACATTAGGTAATCACAGCAGTCAACAACACCCTTGTAATTTTATAACGTATTTTACAAAAAATACTACGGATTGTGTTCTTGGAAATGGTCATACTTGGGCAACCACGACCTCTATTGGCCATGGTGTTATTACGCTCCAATAAAACTAATGGTTGATTATTTTTAAAATATGGCTACTTGCTTCTCGCAAGTAGCCATCATTAAATTGACACAATTACCATTTTTCAGAAATATTAAAGTTATGAGGATTTATTCTCAATAACATGGCTAGGTTTAAACAGTTGCGATTAAATAGCATTTAAGTTATGCAAATGCTTTAATTAGATCCCCCCTTATAATAATATCACTAATAGTTGTAGGCCCTATAACCCTTCGATGTTATAGCTTAACTACCGGAAAATAATAGCGGAGCTGCCAATTCATCACATATTATACTTCACTAAATAATCTTCATGTAATCCCCGTAGTACATGACCAATGCATAAAGTTTCTTATCAAAAATTAATTACAATAACTTAAATGCCAAATAATAATCAATTTAATAGTGCCCTTTTCTATAGCTCGTCCGGAAGAGTTTCATGATTAGCGCGCACAAACAGGACATGCCGAAAACCTGCAAAAAAGAGTAGGCAATTTTATAAACATTAAAATTTAGCTTTTTCTTTAAAAAGCACCAATTGTTATGAAATTAGGGAAATTTGTTCTAGGCACCGCCGCAATGGGGTTGACAGTTGCAAGTGGGTTTGCATTTAAAATGCACAAAAAATTCAATCTCACCCAGCTGTATACAATTGCAAATCCTAGCACTAGTTGCAGGCTATCAAATCCAGCTTGTTACACACTTAGTAGTGGCACTCAACGTAACAGGTGCGCCGCTGTTACGTATTATACAAATAGCAATGCTACGAATTGTGTAAATGGAAATAATAGTACTTGGGCAACACATGCCTCAAGGGGTCGTAGCCTTATTACCACATCTTAATAGCAAATGCTAGTAGATTTTTTTGAACTTACGGCTACTTGTGTTAAGCAAGTAGCCATATTTTTAAATAAAAGATCGGACTTATATACTCCAAGTTGGTTCCTTTGCAATCATTTTCTTTAATTCTCCTAAATACAATTTTAAATCGGAATTGATACCATTAATGTCATTTTTCCTTTGATATTCTTCACATTTGTTGATAGCTTCTTGTTCCCAATAGATTGCCTTCCGCCGGTCTCCGATTTTATATAATAAATTAGCGTATGTATCATAATATTGGAAAATCTCATTGATACTATAATTCTTAACAATAATCTCCATTTGATATATCCCTTGCTTTAGTATTTTATGATCTTCAACATGAAGGAAGATATATGCCCAACATATATTATTTATTGCACCAATTGATAATTTTCCTCCATAGTGTCTAAATAAATAATAAGCCTCATTACCACATTCCTTCCAATCTCCTGTACTCCCGTAATACCTCATTTTCTGATCAGAGAAAATTTGCCTGAAATCGTAGCTGGGGTATCGTTTAACCCAATTTGCTTCAATTGAACTCCAATGTGGTGTTTTTGAAGTGTCCTTCGAAATATCTGCCCGAATCTCAGAAACAAAATAGCTTCGAAATCTATCATTAACTCTTGCTATTAGTTCGTTTTTTAAAGTTGGATATTCATTCGTTAATCTCGAAGAAATATCCACCAAATTAAGTATAGTATCTCTTTCAAGTAATGGCTCAATTAATTCGTGGATAACTATATTTATCAATCTATCCTCGCAAGAACTATTGCCAAGTATTAAATTAACTTTCGGAATATTCCTTTCTAAAACCTCGAATAATGTATCAGAAGATGAATTTATTGTTGGAAATAATAAAACAATATTTTGCTTATCAAATAGATTTTTAATTACATCAAAGTATATTTTTCTCAAAGTATCCACAATTCTCCAATCCCCAACCTTCAATGCAGCCTGAATTTCATTGCGTAAATAAAGTGAATCAGAACGATGGGAACGAAATTCACTTATACCACCGTAATAACTCTTTTGAGGATTAAACACGTCAGATGCCTTTTCAATAAATTGTTGGGGGTCGCCAAATGTAGCCCCTAAAATCCTATGAATTGGTATACCATCAGGTGTAAAAAATAAGTATGTAGGATAGCTGCTTATCGAAAAAAGTGAAGAAATTGAATCTGCCTCTTTATACCAGCTTTTTACATATTTATCATCCTTATCTGTTCTATCCATTTGTACTTCAATACATATGAAATTGCTATTAAAATATTCGCCTACTTCTTTTTTAGTAAATATATCCTTTTTCATGTATAAACATGGTCCACACCAAGTCGCATAACAATCAAGAAAAATATATTTATTTTCCTTTTTTGCTTTGTCTTTAATCTGTTGCCAATTTAATTCCTTGACAAAGTGTATTCCTTCGTCAGAGCTAGGTGTTTTATTTAATCCGGATTGGGACAGGCACCTAAGAGATACGAATAATAATAGTATTAATAAATATTTCATTAATTCAATTGTATTTATTGACCATAACCAGGGTTTTGAAGTAAATTAGGATTAACCTGTAATTCAGTTTCTGGAATTGGAAATAGTTCCCAATTTGAACTCCAATTACCTCCTTTACTTTGACAAACATTGCCAGGACTCCCCATTAATGTATCTATTACTTCAGTTCGTTTAAGATCAAACCACCTGTGCCCCCACTCAGTAAATAGTTCAACTTGGCGTTCATGATATATTGCGGTCAATAGGTCCGATTGGGTTTGCGCTGATGTATTCGCAAGACCAGCTCTATTTCGGATTATATTCAAATCTGCTGCTGCTCCTGACAAATTTCCATTTTCAGCTTCAGCTTCTGCACGAATAAGATATTGCTCGGCAAATCTCAATACGGTTGAATATTCAGTAATGGGATTATTAATATTCCGAGTGCCCATTTTATATTTGAATGGATAATAATAGTTTGTTCCACCTGATGTAAATTGCCCAATCCAATTTGACATTCGATTATCATTCGCCTCGAAAGAATTAACCAGATCGGAACTCATAGCAGCGTAAAATCGGCCTGTTCCCGGGCGAGAAGTGAGGATATAATAATAGCCATCCCAAGTATTAACTCCAGGTGAAACTGATTGAAGTTGCCAAATCGCCTCATTGCTATTGATCAAAAAAACCTGGTCTAAGTCAGAAAGTAGGTTATACATACCAGAATTTATTACTTCAGTAGCCTCAACGCTTGCACTGTCCCAATTAGACCTGTACAAATAAACTCTAGCAAGCATAGCAGTTGCAGCCCATTTATTAGGACGAATACGGTCCGATGTTACAGCATTTGTAGGATCAAGATAATTACCGCTTAAAAGTCCTTGAGCCATGGATAAGTCAGCGATAATTTGATTATATACGATACTTGAAGATGTTTGAGTTATAAGGCTGTTTACCTGGTAATTAGTAGTGGTAACTAAGGGAACATTGCCAAAAAGGTTAACTGCATAAAAGTGATAAAATGCCCTGATAAAAAAAGCCTCCCCCATCAATTGAGCCTTCAATCCGGAATCCAATGATGTTGAAGTGCTAAGTCCTTCAATTGCAGCATTTGCAACATATATCTCCTGGTATATTTCCTTCCAAAAGTAATTAAATTGAGACGCAATTAAAGAGTTACTATAAAAACTTGGAAAGGGGGCTATATTAGTATAACTTTTCAATTCGTCTGAAGCCAATCCACAAAGGTAGCCAATACTATTATACCCTTCAGACATCAAATTAGAGCCGTCGCTCATATTCGTATAAATACTAGTCAATACCGCAGCAGCAGTCGCATTTTGAGTATATACAGTAGCTCCTACTATTCCGGAATCTGGTGGAGGTACCTGAACAAACTTTTTACATCCAAAAAATAAATTAATAGCCAAAACTAAACCAATAAATCCATGAGCTCTTTTAATGCTTTTTGACATAACAAAACTGTAGTTAGTGATCATAAATTACCTTTTGAAAAAAGTAAACATTTATAATGAAGCTTGAATACCTGCGCTTATTACACGCAACGGCGGCAAAGTAGGTCCTTGATTTTCAGGATCCATTCCAATATACTTAGTAAAAGTTAATAGATTCTGACACTGAAGGTAAATTCGTAGACCTTGAATACCTATCTTGGATTTTGCAACCTGCCCAAGGCTATAAGAAAAAGATAAATTCTTCAACCTTATATAAGACGCATCTGAATAAGCCCCTGAACTTTGAATAAAATAGTAATATTCATTGTCAGCATTGCTTGAATAGCTTTGACTAAATTGTTGAAAGGGTTTAAGATCCCCAGGTTTTTGCCATCGATCTAAAATTGCAGATGGTTCGTTGTACATCATTCCTGGCATTCGCATGTATTGGTATATATTTGTACCCATTTGTTTAACAAATTGGAAAAATATATCTAACTGAAAATTAATATACTTAATAGAGTTTTGGAATCCTCCATAATATTTAGGGCTTAGATTAACTATATAATTTTGATCAGTTACGAAAGCGGGATTATATTTATCAGTACCCGATGCAAATTCATAGACCCCGGTCGAATCATTAACTCCCAAATACTTAAATACCTTTTGTATTGTAAGAGGCTGACCAATAGCTAAAATATTGCCATAATTAGAATTAGCCAGATTAGGATAAGAAACAAGTTTATTTTTAGGAATCGTCAAGTTCAAATAGCTAGACCAAACAAACTTACGTGTATTAATATTAATTGTATTTAGCGTAATCTCCCATCCACTATTTTGAACAAGTGCAGGTAAATTTTCAGAAATAAAAGAAAACCCTGTCACACGAGATAAAGGAGCTGAAAGCAGTTGATTACCAGACCTGTCAAGGAAATAATTGGCAGAAATAATGATCTTATCTCTTTCAAATCCTAATGATAAGCCTCCTTCAATTTTTTTATTGATTTCCCATGCTAAATCAGGATTATACAAATTTCCCGGATACAACCCCTGGGTTCCTTGGTATGGTAGGCTTAAAGTTTTATACAAATCGTAAAACTTATAATCGCCTATTTGATCATTTCCTGTTGTGCCATAACTAGCTTTTAATTTGCCAAAACTCAAAAAAGGAAGATTATTTTGAAAAAAACGTTCCTTGGTAAAAATCCATGCGCCACCAATTGCACTAAATGTAGCAAACTGTTTGCCCGGACCAAACCTGCTACTTCCATCCCTTCGAATTGTATAGTTTAATAAATATTTATCCTCCCAATTGTAATTCAAGCGCCCGAAAACTGCATCATATTTGTATAAATTATTATCATAAGATTCAACCGTTAAGGAGGAAGCCGCTTCGCTATTTCCCAATAGCGCATCACTCGTAAAACCTGTAGCATCGGTTTGAATACCCTTGCTAATGGTTTGTTGAAAGGTCGACCCACATAATGCAGATAGTACACCCTTGTATAACGTTATCTTATAGTTCACTTGTGGTTCGATAATCCATGATTGAACACTCATAGTGCTAAAACTGCTAGAACCAGAAGTAACATTATATCCTGGATCGGCGTCTGTTGTAGGGTATAGGATTTCTTCGTTGGTTTCAAGGTTGTTAAAACCCAAATTTGCCTTTAATTCCAGGTTCTTTAAAACTGTATAGCTTATAACTCCACTACTGACCAAATTAGTAGAATTGCCATTGTAAATATCGGCTATTTGGGCCAAAGGGTTTGACCAAGTTCCACTTTGCCCAGGAGTCAATGGCGCCCAATTCAGACTCCCATTAGGATTGTAGAGCTTTGGAGCATCTGGTGACAACAAAAGAGCTGTATTTGTCTGATCATTATCATCTACTGTACTTTTATCAACTACATAACTTGCCAGTAATGAAAATTTGAATCTTTTATTCTCAGAATTGCCAGTGATGTTTGCATGAACAGATCCTTTTGTATCTGGTTTAGACCCAGGAAAAACAGTGGTCTCTCGATGAAAACCACCACTGATCAAATATTGTACATTCAAACCGCCGCCAGATATTGAAACTTGTGCATCTGAGTAATGTGAGGCATTACCGATCAAAGATTTTTGCCAATTTGTATATCGAGTTGTATCCCAAAAAGTCAAATCAAAATCTGAATTTGGATTAGGAGACGCAACGTCATTATTAAATGCCTCATTGCGCATTTGAAGATATTGAGGCGTATTTAGTAAATCCATCATCCGGGTCACATGCCCCACACCTGAATAAATATTTATATTAATGGTTGCAGCACCTGTTTTTCCCTTTTTTGTTGTTATAAGTATGGCTCCGTTCGCTGCCTGACTGCCATAGATTGATGTTGCATCGGCATCCTTTAAAATGGTAATACTCTCAATGTCTGATGGATTAAGAAAATCAAGCGGGCTGCCCCCATGAAGGTCACTATTTATACTAGATTCTACATTCTGTGAAGGATAAGGAACACCATCGATAACAAAGAAAGGATCATTGCCATTAGCTATACTGTTTTTTCCAAGGATCTGTGCTGTAAATGCACCTCCCGGGACACCAGTCGATTGCGTTATAAACAATCCAGGAACCCTTCCCTCTAAAGTTGCTAGTGGATTTGATACTGGCTGTTCTTCGATATCTTTAGCCGCTACAGTAGATACATCGCCAGTATTCAGCCTGTCCGTAGTATTATAGTATCCTTTTATTACCGTTTGGTCTAGCTCACTCGAACTCCTCCTCAACTTCAACATCACTTCCTTTTGCCCTGAAACCTTCACCTCCATCCCCTCAAACCCCACAAACGAAACAAAAAGCACAGCATTCACCGGTGCCCCCCTCAATACAAACTCCCCATTTACATTTGTATAAACCCCCCTCTTGCTCCCCTTAATAACAACAGATGCCCCCTCCAAAGGCTGCCCGTCTTCATTGAGTATCCGACCAGTTATTTCTGTAGTCTCTGGCTGCGGATTCGGCAAAACCGCATTCTCAACAGTCCCAATCTTCTTTTCAAGTATAATCATCCTCTCCCCCTGATCGACCCTATACCCCAACGGCTGATCCCTAAACAACTCCTCCAACACAGAAGAAAGCGGTTCATTTGAAACATGAAGAGTAACAGGCCGCGAATCCTTCATCTGCTCATCCAACCAAATAAACCGAAACCCCGACTGTTTCTCAATAGAAGAAAAAGCCTGCACCAGAGGCATATGGTCACAAGACAAACTCACCGTTTGTCCAAAAACCGGTTTCGCACTCACCTGCATACAAGCAAGTAGAATAATGATTGGGGTGAACCTCATAATATACACACATTCAACCACATAAGTAAATGCAGGAAATCTCTCCCTGCCAAAAGCAGTAAGTTTTGTAAATTTGGTCATGGGTTTACAGTTAAGCTACGACGAATAGTTTTTTGGTTAAATCCATTGAAATCCTCAGGAAAGTGTTCTCAGCACTTTCCTGTTTTCGTTTATAATGATCCTAACAAATAGCAAGTAATCCCGGAGAGGGTAATGAGGAGTAGTTTCTTAGGCTTCGATAAAAAGGGTCTTTTAGAAAAAAAACCCTGGGTGTTGATCTTGTTACATGAGACTAGAGAAAATCAAATCAGACGTTCTTCGTTAAATGCATGGCTGGTTCAAGTGATCTATGGCTTTACTATAATCTTTTTCCCTTCAATATCGAAATGTACCGCGTTCGTCAACTCCAGCAATTTCAACACACGCGAAACATTGCTGAACCTGGAGATCGTAGCGTTAAAATGCACGGTAGGAACCGGACCCGAATAAACCACCTCCACGTCATACCACCGGCTAATCTGCCTCATGATCGATTGCAAATCGCGATGTACAAATTTGAATTCGTTGTTATGCCAGGCAACTACTTCATCCAGGTTCACATCCTGGGAAACGTGCAATGTGCCCGAACCACGGGCAACTTGGACCTGCGAACCAGGCACCAGCGTTTGGAAAGCACCGTTATCAGCAGCCACCCGCACCTTACCCGATAAAAGCGTAGTCGCCTCCCCGGAAGGCTCGTCCGCATATGTCATTACATCGAACTGGGTCCCCAGGACCTCGACGCGTTGCGAAGCTGTTTGAACAATAAAAGGCGACCCCGCTATATGCGCCACATCAAAGAATGCTTCTCCATCGAGCTTAACAAGCCGTTGAGACCCGATAGTGAATTTCGTAGGGAACTCGAGTTTAGATCCGGCATTCAGCCATATCTTGGTACCGTCGGCCAGAACAAGCTTATATTGCCCAGCCTTAGGTGTAGTAATCGTATTAAAAAAGGTTTCAGAGGTCTCTTTGCTGTCTCCCTGGTAGGACAATTGCCCGTCCGCCTGGTTAAGAATATTCGCCCCCCCTTCCTTAGCAATCGAGCCGGTATGCGCACTGTCCAAGACCACGGTTTTACCCGAAGACAGTCGAAGGACCGCCTTATCTCCACCCGGAAGAGCATCTCCCCCAGGAGCCTGAACACTGGCTACTTCAGGAGCCTGCCTATGCGAAACAGTATATTGATAAACAAAAAATCCAATTAATAGAACAGCCGCCACCCCACTATAAATCCATAACCGGCCAAGCGACCGACGACGCGAAACACCATCCACCTCGATCCCCGTTCTCGAAAGCACATCTGCAAATACTTCAGCCTTCGAGTCATTAAATTCGCGAAATGTGGCCAATTCCGCATTAATATTCTCCTCCTCCAAAGCAGCATCGAACCAAGCCCTATGCTTATCCGAAGCATCAAGCCATCTTTGAAGTTCTATAGCTTCCTTGGTACTTAGTTCCCCATTCCTAAACTTGACCGCTAATTCTGCAGCCCTGAAGAGGGGTAGCATGAACTGGTCAGGGTCCAAATCTGAATTCAAATCCATTCATAGATAATCCCACTTTTGAATTGATACTACATCCGTATAATCACTTAGGTGGAACTACGGTAGTAAAACAATTTAGCAGACCCGGATAACCTATAAAATTGTAAGGATTTTCGAACTTAATTTTGGCTTAACATAAGCCGATTGTCCACAAAAAAAATACCATCCGTAAGGAGCTAACGAATGATTGTCAACCGGACATTTCCGGCGACCAGACCACCAATGATCAGGCCCTTACGGTCTCAAATACCCGCAAGGAGTACCGTCATCAAGGACAGAGCCAATATATCTCCCGCCAACCGTTTCCTAAGCAGGTCGGTTGCGCGGACTTTGGTATTTCGAATAGTTTGAGGTGAAAGACCTAATTGAGCAGCAATCGCATCAGTCTTAAACCCTTGCAGGGACAGCTGTACGATCCTTTTGCATTGAGGAGGCAGGGTGTCTATAGCCAGGTACACCGCCCGCAACACTTCCGCATCAAAAATCTTGTTCATAATCACGTCGTCAAGCTCTTCCCGATTCAGTTCAGGGACGGCGTTTTTGCGGTGCTGCTCGATAACCTTCTGGCGTTGGATATGATTGAGAGCGGCATTTTTTGCCGAAGTATATAAGAAGGAGCGTATACTATTAATGTTATCGAATTGTTCCCTCATTTTCCAGAGGGTGGTAAAAGTTTCGGAAACGATATCCTTGCAAACCTCCGGATCCTTGATGAACAGCTTAAGGAAATAGCACAAGGCATTATAATAACGGGAAAAGATTTCCTCGAAGGCGCTCGTCCTGCCCCTCCGAAATTCCTTGACCAGTAATGCCTCCTCCGATAGGATATAAGTCGCCATTATCGTCCTCCTTTAAGATGACAATCCAATAAAAAAGCAATCGAATAAGGTGCCGCTAAAAAGCTTTGAAAGAGAGGTAGTGAAAATCCAGTTATTTTGCCCGTCACGCCAAACATAGTAAATCGAATTGACTTTCCAAGTCTTTGTGGATAATTGGTTAATTTAAAATTATTTAATAAAAAATTAAATTTAGTATAGCTGCGGTGAGTGTGGATACTACTAATACATCGCCTGAAAGTTTCTTCTTGAGTAACATAGTGGCGCGTGCGCGGGTATTGCGAACGGTTTGGGCGGACAGGTTGAGGCGGAGGGCAATGTCATCCGTGTTGAATCCCTGAAGGGTCAGGTTGAGGATTCGCTTGCATTGGCTGGGTAGCGTCTCGATAGCAGTGTTCACATATCGTAATACTTCCGCATCGAAGATCCGATTGTGAACAACGTCATCGAGTTCTTCGCGGTTCATTTCGATCGCCGCGTGTTTGCGATGTTCGTCGATTACCTTAGAACGCCGGATGAGGTTAAGGGCTGCGTTCTTTGAACTAACGTATAAAAATGATTTGATGGAGCTCATGTTGTCGAAGTCTTCCTTCCGGTCCCACAGCTTCATGAAGACTTCGGATACGATGTCCCTGGAGATTTCAGGGTCCTTGACGAATTCAAGGATGAAATAACAAATCGCCGAGTAAAACTGCTCGAATATTTTTTCGAAGGCCCTGGGATCGCCCTTCTTAAATTCACCGACGACATACGCATCTTCCCGCAAAAGGGTCATACCAACAGAAGCCATACTTCAATATTGTGCGCTTTAGAGTTTAACGTTGGTGCTATCCCAAGAGGCAGCTAGTAATTTTACGTAGGTATAAAAACGGATAAAACTTCAAATTCCGTATCCGTATAAAGACGGATCAAACTTAATGGAATTATTGTGAGAATCCAATTTTCTAGAATTAAGTGTACAATTTTGAGCCTAAACTATTGATTATCAATTGTAATAAAAAAGGGAGGGGCTTTTATACAGCGAAGGGAGGGGAGTTGCGTTATATATTAAACGAACAACCACTAGTTTTGCACCTAATGAATAAACCTACTTACGAAACCGCCTATCTGATCTATCAAATCAGTCCCGGAGACGTGCTGGAAGCAACGTATAAGGAGAATGTGAAGCACGTAGATCTGGCCCTGGCGCAGGCGATCGTGGCCGACAGGGTGGCGTTTCAGAAGGATAAAACGTTTAAGCTCCTCATCCAGGAAAGAAGGGGCGCCAACTTCACGAAGGAGGCCAGGGTTTACCTGGCGGGAAAAGAGGGGTTGGTGGGGTTGTCGGCTATCGCCATCCTGGCGAGGAATTGGGTTACGTATGCCACAGCTTCTTTTATTCTAGCCATCCAAAAGCCAAAGGTACCTACGCGCATATTCAGAGAAGAAAGCGATGCCAGGACCTGGTTACAAAAGCAAAAGGTGTCGGTTCATAGGTCAGCAACCGATTAAAAGTCCCCAATTATTCCTTCCCCCCCTTGTGTTTGGCGGATTCTTATCTATTAAATCGGGAGTATCTCCTATCTGATGCTTTTTTATGGCCCGGAGTGTTGTAATTTGATTGCACAGACACACCTATGCGCAACCTTATCCTGGCAGCAGCCATCACTCTCCTTTCCGACCCCTATGCCTACGGACAATCCTTAAAGGTAGCGGGATTCACCGGTGATCCCTATAACTTCATCACTCAATTTGATGGCACCTGCTTTACAGTCCTCCGCAACGATGGATATGCTGTCATCGGATTGGACGGCAAAGAAATGGCAACTGGAATAAAAAAGCCTGTAGATAGATTATCCCGCCAAATACATCTATACCACAACACCCTTTTCGCCCAGGACGGGAATAATATCGAACTGAAAGATGCGCATGGGCAACCCTTAGGAACGGGTCAATACATGGATGTACTCCCGTTTAGAACAGACAATACGGTTGTCCGAATTTCTACCCCGATGCTCGTGTGGAATATCGCTTACCTCGATACCACGGGCAAAGAAATCCTGCAATTTGACGTCAGGAAATACCTCTCCCTCGTTGACCCTCCTGGCAGCAGCGATAGCCTCGCCCTTATAACATTATCCGATTTCCTTCCTTTCAGTGAGTGCCTTACGCCCATTAAGTCACAGCTAACCGGAAAACGCGGATACATCAACAAAAAAATGGAACTCGTTATCCCCGTTGGCTTCAAAAACGCCCAACCCTTCTCCGAAGGACTAGCTGCCGTACAAAACGAAGACGGCAATTGGGGATTCATAGATAGAAACGGAAAACTGGTGATCCCTTATACCCATTGCCTTCCTCCCTCCCCATTTATGTCAGGCCTCGCAAAAGTTGAAAACACCGATGGAAAGGTGGGTTTTATCAACAAGAACAATGTCTTGGTCATCCCACCTAAATTTATGTATGCAAGCTCTTTTTATAGAGGTTACACCCTCGTTAGAGAAAGACTTGACTCCCCAATCTATATGGTTGACACAGCCGGCGCCGTCGTCGCCACCTTTCCAAAGGAGATATTATATATCGACAATTCCAAGCCCCACGTCGGCCTTACCGGCAACATTGAGCCCGAATATCTCTTTACTATTTCACCGACATTGCAACAATTGGTTGAAGAGGGAAAGGGGATCTTCCAAAAAG